>ERZ827168.252-NODE-252-length-93019-cov-5.591143_pt1 | contig 93019 bp, 151 predicted proteins | sample MGYA00519868_ERZ827168 | MGnify/ENA primary metagenome ERZ827168 (study PRJEB31778, sample SAMEA3449271) | human gut metagenome | biome: human gut; feature: human-associated habitat; material: faeces | place: United Kingdom | collected 2010/2012 ... | reverse complement strand
GACTGCTGCATGTCACCATGCAGATTAGACTATATCATACAAATTTGATTTAAAACTAATTCAAATTCGTCCCCGCACTTCCACTCACTTGAGTGTACTCCCTTTCAGGATAGTCGTTGAACCTTCTCTTTCGAGCTTGGCTGCTGATTGTCTTAAACTTACTATTATTCAGTTTAAGAGTTTCCAGCAATTCACGGGGTTTAGACAGGACTCATACCACTTAATCCTGTAGATCCATAGTATTAATAATCAGCGAATAAGGATCTCCATTTTTATCTAAGAAAAACATTCCATTTACTGAAAGTCTACACCTACTTGGATAATCAACACTTCTAACAATATATTTAGATACTCCTCTAGTAATATAAATTTCATCACCAATTTTAATACCTTCATGCCGATCAAGTTTTCCTGTTTTATAGTCAACTTCGATTCATTCAACCTCATAAACAGGAATTAAATTTGTCTTAATCGGTTCGATAGAATTGTAATCTCCAGGCCAACCTGGATGCGCTTCTAACCCACCTAATATGCCAGTATGTAAATTTGTTCTCACATTACCAACAGATTCTTTAGGGCCTGTATATCTAATAATATATGTTGGAGAACTAGAATCCGTAGAAGCTTTAATGTCTTTTAATTTTTTAACTGCTTCAGCGGTTAATTCTGACCTAAATTCATTTAGTATATTTTCTTTAGTCATTCATCTACGAATAACAGCTCTTCTAGAATCAGCTAAATATGGTGAATTTGGATTTCTTTCAACAAAAGTATCTAATGGATTTAGAATTTCTAGATTAATACTAGAGTTATTCTCAGTAGGCTTTACACGATAATAGCACGTACCACTAACTAATAAATCTGTTAGCAATTCGTGCATTTTCCTTTTTAAATCTATATTTCTAGATTGTCTAATATACTCTAATATATTTTGTGCAGCAATTTCATATTCGGAAACAAAAGACTGATCAATAGCTTCTTGAACTCTTTTAATTTCATTTTCTATAAATGGATCTGTAACAACTTCTTTATTGTTTAATATAGCTGCTATAATATTATTTCTAAGATATGATTCTAAATACTGATATACAGCTTCATTAATTTTTAATTGCTTTTCTCTTAAAATATTTGATACTGTTGCTGTATCCTTACATGACACTTTTAAATCCTGATTCAGTCCTAGATATTCTCCAATAAGAACATCAATATGTTTCTTAATTAGAGGAGTAAAATTTATTGACGTTGGTGTTCCAATGCCATAGTTTAACTCTAAATGTTTAAACTGATCAGCGTCTCTATGTGCATGATAATAATTATATGCTTTTCTTATAGCAATCTTATCATAAACTAAAGCTCCTATAGTTTCGTTTATTTTACTGACTTCTTTCTCTATTACCATAATCAAATATTATATATTGATTTCCAATACCAGGAGTAGTTTGAATACCTTTAAAATATTTAGTTTTTTGTAGTTGCCTACTTTGAAACTCTTTTTCTAAATATTTTAAAAACCCATCTTCAGTACCCTGATATGCAATACTTAGAGGTGCTCTTCATTGATTTAAATCTAATAATAGATTATATTCATCACCATCTATTTCTAAGGTTAAATCTGAGACGTACTCAACACACATGGTTTTTCTGATCAGTTCCTCTATTTTATCAATTATATCCATTACTTTTTGGAATTACACCATACTGTTTATAACCTTTTTCATCTATATATCAACCTATATCCTTTCATTGATTTTTTGTTTCATTTTGTATTTTAGGAGTCAAACCCATTAGTTCTTCATCAGCAAGTTCTGTCATTCCCATACTTGCAACAATATCAAATTTCCGCTTATTCTCATAAGAATATTTTAATAATTGTTCAAGCATTGGGTCTATATCCATAGAATAACAATAGTCATTTACGAAATTATTGATTAATTCCAGGCTATGTTTGATAACATATTCTGTTGCAGGAACACCAATCATTTGAGAATTACCTCGTTTAATATCTCCTAATGTTGATTTAGGTCGCCGCATAAAAAGATTATCTTTTTTCTTTTCCTTGAAATAAGTTAAAATACTAATTTTAGTATGTTCTAGTAAAGCCTTACAATTATATAATACTAATAATTTCATAGCAGTATCATAAGCTTCTCTAATGTCTCTAGGTCGATCTTTATATATAGCAACATATTTAGGTTCTTGTAAGCCAAAAGCTCTTTTCTTAATTAAGATGCAAAAATCTGATACATCTCTGTCTGTTGCAGAATCACCTGTACCTTGATCAATAGAGTCAATGCCAGCTATATATAAATTTTTATAAATACTTCCAGAAGAGTCTTTCTGCGGCTCTTCGTAAATTCATACATTTCCTAGATTATTTTCTTTGATTTTAACTTTATTTAATGAGTTATCATCCTCAGATCTATCTCAAAGTAAAAAACATTTTTTAGGCTGTAATCCTTCTTTTAAAATACGTATTTGTGTAAGACGATCTGCAATAGCAACCGAATCAAATATGTTTTCACCCTGTTTAAATAAAGCTTCATTAGGCGTAAAACAGTGTTCAGCACAATAATCAAGTAGATCCTGACCTTGCATCTTAGATCGTTGTTTTTCATAAAACTTTTTAAATTCTACAGAATTTGTGACACCTCTATGATCTAGATATTTTTTCTGTAGACTAAATTTATGTGCAGGAATGAAAAATCCTGTATATTGTGGTTTACCGTCTTCTGTATCAATATTTTTATAAGGCAAGACTCCATAAGCTTCTGGATCAGAGAACATTCTTGATAATCCTTCTAGTGCAGGTCCACTATCACCCATTGTTGTTATCTCATAGGCTTTTTATCCTATGATTCTATATTTTGAATTAAACATAGATCAGCGTACATTTTCATCCGTTCTGGATGTCGAACACTCTTGGGAAGATTATATTTATTCACTTCCTACGCGTTACGGTGCTAACTAGCCTTTCGCAATCTAGTTAGTTACCTCGGTATTGGCGTCTCAGCGTTTACCGATTTTGCTCGATTTTCTTCGAGAGGATTCCTCCTCAAGCTGGCAAAACAATTTATAAATATTATATTTTCTAGTTAAATATATCGTTGCATTGTTATATAATAGATGTGCAACTTTTCTAGCACTTAAACTTGAAAACTTAATTTCAAAAGCTTTGTTTTCGTAATTTTTTGTAGACTTATTTCTTATATATCCTTTAATATTTAAAACTTCTTGTAATGTTTTTAAAAAGGATTCTGTTCCTAAAATAGATAGTTCAGGCTTACTTGAGTTTTTTGTAGTATATATTCCTAAGCTGCCATCACCATCTACATATCCACGAATAAAATCGTAAACTAAAACTTTTTTGGTAAAAATAGATAAATTCGGAAATTGTAAAATCAAACTTTTGCATGGAATACATCCTTTACTATTTAATTGATTTCATATATTTTTATTACGTACTGAAAACCGACATATATCCGTACCTAATCCTTTATTAGTCTCAAGTCTTATATCACCATCATATTTTAAAAAATTTTTAAATTTAATCATATGATCCAAATCTTTTAAAGCAAGATTGAGTTCTAATCGATTTCCTATCGAACTAATATTTCCATCAGCATATAAAAATCCTAATCAGTATGCCTTTTCTTCTGTATCAATAATATTAAATATATTTTCGTCAACCTGACATCGATTCTGTTGATTTATAATTTCTATATTTCTCTCCTTTAAATGTTTAGCTAAAGTTTGTCGTTTAATGCCGTACTTTCTTCCTAGTTTTGTTAAACTTCTTACTATTTCTGGAGTATTTAAATACTCATTAATTGCAACATTTATAATATTTTGTTTACGTTCTATTTTCATTGTAACTTAATTCAATAAAAATTACTTGTTATGTGATATTTTTAAATTGTTTGATAGTGTTTACCAGTACCTCCAGCAACTCGAATCGCGAACTTCTTACCTCCTAATTCTACAAGCGCATTTCCCTTAATTCAGCTTGATATTAAGTATTTATTAGATCCAGCTTCTTCAAAAATTAACCTATCAACACGATCACCTCTGATTTTATCAGAAGTATCAGCAACAATCCCCTCAATCTCCGCCATTCTACCGAATTCAACTCCGTCTTTTGTGACTCGAGATGCACGTTTTTGTTTGATATTATCAATTTTCTGTCTTAAACGTTTCATACCACCATTAGTATTTCTATTAAGCCAGTTTAATTGTCACCAACATTTATCAAGTAGAGGATCTAATTTGAGATCAGAGAATGCAGTATATAAACAACGAAAGTTTCTAGTTGTGATATATGGACGAACTCCAAGTACAGCCATCATCTCACTAAAACCCAGACCTCTGGCTTTCAACAAGATAGCATCTTTTTTAAGAACTTCGCATAATTCTATATAGTGGAAAAACTCATACTGTTTAGCATGAAACGATGGAAATGCTTCAAGACGACCAGAACCTGCAGCCATATCTTCAGGTACTGTTCTCATTCTATAAAAGTTCAGGAAGAAATAATGATCTCCTGTTACTCTATATTTACCAACTGTATATCCTTCAACACAACGCTTAAGCTGTTCTCTTCAAAAATCAGCATATAATTTTGACCCTTTAGGATATTCAGTATAAGATCCAGTTTGATCATATAATCTACCAACTTCAGTAAATGCATCAGGATCAAAATCTAATCCTTCATCCATTGTAATTGGTCTATATCCTGTTAATTCATAAGACAAGTCGGGATCAAAATAATTAATCTCCTCGTCAACTAAAACATCTCATAGGCCATCTCTTTTCACATGAGTTGTTTTAGCTTTTTCATAATATTCACTTTCTTCTGTTTCTGATTCTTCCTGTAAGCGTTCTATCTCAAATAACTGTTTTCTAAGTTCTTCCTCATATCTGTCTGTAAATGACGCAGGATTAACTTTTTCTTTTCTAGACTCTTTTAGCTCTTTATACATCTCTTTAGCTGTTTGTCTAGGCTTTTTTATTGAGGTAACGACTTCTTTTTCTTTCTGTTGTTCAGCTAATTTTTGTTCATATAATTTAGCCGTATTTCTAAGTCTAATTTTAACACTCTCTGCCATACATTATTCATCATCAAATCCTTCTTCTACATCACCTCTATTCTTAGAGGTAGTAGTGAGTAAATCTTTTTTATATGAGAGTTCTAATTCTTTTAATTTATCAGCCATTGTACCAATCGATGCAATATCAGCTAAAACATCCTTAGGTTTAAATATTGGTTTCAAATTATTATCTCTTTCCTCAAAATCGATATTATCTAAAGATACTCTCATTTTTTCTAAGGTTCTATACGCAGTTTTAATAAGACTAAGAATTCTTGAAGAATCTTTTATTTCTTGATACTTTCTACAAGCTGCTCTAAAATCTGGATCATTTCACTCATCATCTGTTAATCCACTATCTTCTAATGCTGCTAAATGTCTCTCTTGCTCAAGATATTGCTGATAAGGACTTTTTCAATCTATCATCAACCATATATACTTAAATTCTTTTCAAGCTCTTAATCTTTTTAAACCCTTTGGATCCTCTTTACACTTATTACGTTCAGGATCTCAAAGGGTTTTAAACTCTTTAACTAACAAGATTCCATATTCGTTTATGCGTAATGAACCAGTTGCATTATCATAAAGAAATAAATCTTGCATTATTTTTTCTTGTTAATTAAGCCTCCTAGATGATATATACCTAAGTCTTTTCACCTTTGTTGATAAAATTGATAATCGGGATGTGATTTTGTTACCACAACGTCAAGATCTGGTAAAGAATGAGTTACTTGGAACGTAGTATCTCCCGACGGACGTATATCTCTTTCAGTATATATACCTCCATTATGAACTCGATCCTTTTGTCTTCCAGAAGGGGACTTAACTCTCTGAAGAGTTCTAGTTCTGCCGTCACCTAAGGAAGGCAAAGTAGTGCGTGGAGCGCGCCAATTAAAAGAAAAATCCCAAGGTGTTAGAAGCCATTTTGATCAGGTTTTTACACCATCTTGACCTTTTATAATTTTGGCATTCTTTTTATTACATCCGCAACCAGATGTCTTGCCTCCTTTTTTGTAACAATTTACTAAATAAGCTAACTTACCGCCCTCTTTAAAAAGTTCTGATTTAGGAGCCTCTGTTTCTACTTTAAACTCTTCCATTAGCTTACTAATTTCATTCATTCCTTCTTCCGTTTTAGAGATTTGGTTTAAAGCAGAAACAATTTCTTCTGGAGATTTACCTTCTAATTCCTTTATTTTAGTTGGTAACCACTCAATAAAAGCTTTAAGCTCTTGTTCTTCCATATTATATTGAATTATTTGACTTATTATTTAATACTTGAAAAAACTTAGGATCACAAGATCTAAAGTTCTTTTCAAGTTCTGTTAGTTTACCATCAAAGTGAATTAAATCTTTAGTTGAAAAAACAGCTTCTTGTAGATCCATATTAGTATTAAACCATCTACATTTAATTCCCTTAAACACATTATTTAATTCATCATTATGTTTAAAAGTTTTTGTAACTTTTTCAACTACATACATAATAGGAGCATTTAATTGTACATGTTTTAATGTTACAATATCTCCTGGTTTAAAAAATGTTTTTTCAATTTCTTCAATCATACTATTTATCTTTTTCTAATACTCGACATATAACATTTTGCTCACTTAGAGCATAATAGCCTCTAGTATCAAACGGCACTGGGACGGCAGTGTTTCTATAATATATATCTTCGCCAACCTTAACATATTTACATTCAGGTCCAACTGATATAACATGACCACATGCAATAAATTCTTCTGCATCTTCCTGTTCGCCACTTTCATGTGATTTATATGTTCGATTAACATCAAATCCTCCAATTAATAGACCAGATGCTGAAGTTTTTAATTTTCTATAGGGATTTTTATTATATGGTTTTAAAATAATAGTATATCCTGTCGCTGCTAAATATTTATTATCACAGTTTTTGGCACCCTCATTAAGTTCTACTAATCTGGCAGCTAAAGCTAGACGTTCTTGTTCTTCTTGTTGTTTTAAGGTTTCCAATTCTTCTTTTGTAGGTTCAGTATTGTTTTTGAGACCAATGCCCATATAATGGGTTCCTACAGCTTCCATGTGTGTGTTTCCTAAAATATTACTCATAATTCATAAGCATTAAATTAAACATTATCATAAATTTATAATACAGTGTGCATTTTGCACTCTGGTCTTCGCGCTGATCCTGCATCCGCAGCCTCTTGTAAATCCCAATTTTGGTTTGTCTGAAACTTCTTTATCTTTATTAATATATAAATTAGGATTACAAATTGCACCAATTGGTCCCTCCTTATATAAGGGACAGGTTTTACATATTTTTAATCTTTGTTCTGATAAAGATTCATTTCTTCCTAAAACTTCATTAACATGACCATTAATTATATCTCCTACCTTCATACTCATTAAAATTTAATAGGTTTATCTCTATCTAATTCTGTTTTGATTTTTATTGATCTTTTATAATGTTTTAACATTCTCTCTACATCATCTTTAAGATATTCACATTTATATTCAGTAACTTTATTATTATGATCAGTGTGAACTATCCTTAATGATTTAATTTTAAATTTTGGATTTATTTGTTTAAGTAAATAAGCGTATAACGACAACTGTAAAGAATAATGATAAAAATTACAATCCATTAAATTATTTAATGGAAATTTCATAGTTTGATATTTACGAGTCGTTTTATCAAAATAAGATTTTTGTTTTATTTCTCTATTAGTCTTGTAGTCAACAATATAGACGTCATTACCATCAATAATCAACAGATCTATTTGACCTGCAATACGTAATAATCCATCCTTTGACTTTACACTAATTAAGTATTCAGGATACACTCCTCTTGGCAGATCAAGTTTATAGTAACCTTTTTTACAAGTAAATTTTCCTCCCAGTCCAAATTTTTTTAAATCCTGTTCTTCTGATTTATAAAATTGATTTTCGTATTCAGCATGTATTTTAGTCCCTCTTTCACAAGATTTATTTTTTTCATCTTCATATCCCTGAAGGATTTCAGCTCGTTTGTTTTCAAAGACAATTGGATCTAGTCCCAACTTCTCTATAAGACTCGGATCTCATCTTTTTGTTGTTAATAAAACAGGCTTTAATGATGAAAAAATTTCAGGCTTTAGCAATGCTTCAGCAGCTTTATATGCTGATCAAAATGCTGAGTCAAATGGGTTAGTATAATTATGTATCAACGTAGTAACTGATACATAAGGAATATTATCTTGCTTATCTATGTAGATATGTTTATCATCAGAATAAATAACATTATCATCCTCTTTATCTACCTTATAACCATTAACATATTTTACTTTTGCATTATCTAATTTAGGCATATTAATTTCGTTGTATTAAATATTTTATTTCACCGCTATCTGTATATAAACGTTGTACAATAGTTTCGACATCTATATCTGTAGGTGTAGAAGCTCAAGTAACACCAAAAATTCCAATATCTTTTCCTATATTATCTCTAATAAGAATACAAGCTAAATAGGAAACATGATTTTTAGCTAATTGTTCATATAATACTTTATCATACTTCTGTAATTCATTTAAACTTCCTACAAATAAGTTATGATCTTTAAGATAATAAGGAAGATTTAATCATGTCAAATTAAAATCATTATATTGGGTTTGAACTGGTTCTAAATTAGAACGTGTTAACTCAAATCTCATTGTTCCATGTTGCCAATCCATAATCCCATTATGATACTGAATTATTCAAACACGATCTGCTCTATATTTGGAGAGATAAGTTGGGAGATTATTCTTAATTTGGCGATCTAATTCTGCTCTTTCATGTAATTCAATATCGTGTTTTTCTATTACAAACTTGTTATACCTTTCAAATATATATTCAGGATCAAAACAAAGTCGTAAAGAAAAACTTAATATTATTAATAACATTGTAGCTTTAATAATATTAAACACTCCATATTGTTTTATATAATTTAAGAGAGTTCCCAATCAAGAGAGGCCAGAATCAATATTAGGTTGTTTTTTCATTATTATAAGTAATCATATTGTTAATCAATTTAATACTAATCGCAAATATACAACATATATAGCTATTATCCAAATAATTTAAATGTTTATTTGCAAATGAGTTATAGATTGGTTATCTTTGCATAATAACAATTATAAATATATTTATTATGAAATACAATAACGATATTTTAAACAAAATAATTTCTACAACATCAGAAAAAGTAGACAACAAAACTCATCTAGATAATATTATGAATGGTTATCTAGAAATGATGAAGAAAGGCAGTAAAATTCATATCAAGAAAGCTAATCGTGGAAAATTTACTGCTTATTGTAAAGGAAAAGTGACCTCAGAATGTATTACAAAAGGTAAAAATTCTCCTGATCCTAAAGTTAGAAAGATGGCTACATTTGCTGCCAACAGTCGTAAGTGACATAAATAATGAAAAGCAATTTCTTTATTAAGATGTTTACTGCACATTCAGGTTTATCAAGTAAACGAGTGTGTGGATTTATTGGATGGATAGTATGTCTTTTTATTTGTATATGATGCACGATATATACTATTCAAGCACCTATAATTGCTGATACTTTATTTATCTGTAGTGCTGCTTTATTAGGAGTAGATGCTGTTATGAGACCTTTTTATAAACACAAAAACCAAAATGACAAAGAAGATAGTAAAGATTCTTAGATGAATTTGAGAATTTCCACAATGTCTACTAGGTATAGTTCTTATAAACTTATATAAAGCTCAGTATATTAGTACTTATAAGAAAATAGATTTCTATATTACAGATAGAATGAAAGGTGGCATATCATGTGGTATTTATGTAATACTACATAAAGAATTATATGCTAATAAAAATAATATTCTGCATGAATGAGGTCATACTAAGCAATCTTTATATTTTGGATGACTATATCTCCCAATTATTGGATTACATAGTGGTATACACGCATTATTACATAGTAAAGTTTGTAGAAAACTACAGAAATATATACATTATTGAACAGAAAAATGAGCAAATAAATTAGGAGGAATTAAATAATGTTAGCTAATAAATATTTTGATGTTAAAGAATTAGTTCCAAAAGAAGTATATGAGGAACTTGGAGATCAAGGATCATTAAATTTACTAAATCCTATTGCATTAAAAGCTTTAGAAGAAGTTAGAGAAATATTAGGTGTACCATTAATTTGTAATAACTGAGCAGCAGGTGGTACTAGAAATTATAGTGGTTATAGACAAGAAAACTGTCCTATTGGAGCTAAAGCTAGTCAACATAAAAAAGGTAATGCATTTGATTTAATTTGTAAAAGTAAATCTGCAAGACTCATGAGGTATGAACTTGAACAGAATAAATCTAGATTAACATATCCAATTAGAATAGAAAAATGAGATCAAAAAGGCAATGAAACAACGTGATTACATATTGATACAAAGAGTTTTACAGGAAATGGTAAAATTTATTTCTTTAGGGCGTAAATATATCTGTAGAATATTAGGATGATTATTCTTATTCCTATTTATTTTTACTGTAAATTTATATTATTTAATTCCAATTAGTTGTTTAGTAATATCATTAGTATTTACTATCTTAGATGAATTAACACGTTTTAATGATAAAAATGAAAAAGGCAGTCAATAAGACTGCCTTTTGTTTTTACTTATAATATAGATTCTTGAACTCATTTCATAGTTCTCATTGTCTCTGTGAAGCCTCTTTCTCTCAAGGTCTGCTTGCATAAGACTGTAAAGGAATCTGTTTCTTTCCTTTTCAAATAAAGTATAGTTTATTATCTTTTTCTTCCATTACTAAATCACCTCTTTCATTCTGATCAAAATGAACCATTTCGTGACATATAATGGATTCTAAAGAGACTCCAGGATCTTCCCTTATAATTAAACTGTAAGTGTGAGGAACTATGTTTTTATATAAAATAGCTTGTAATTCTATATCTTTAGTTGAATATTTATTTAATATGCTATTATTAGAATATATTGTTATATTAGCTGTATCATACCCCATTATTTTATTTCCAATAACTTTTACTAAGTCAGTAATATCATAATCTCTCGGAGATTCAATAAGACTAGTTACTTGAAAGGTTTCAGGAAATGTAAATGTGTTCCGTTCTTTTTTCTTACTCATTAGTAGTATTATTAATATAATAAACAATATACCAATGATTATTAAAGGTATATATCAAGTTTTCATATTATTCTCCATTTATATATCTATATGACCAATCAGCTAATAATTCTCTTCTATAGGTATCTGAACTTTGGGGCCTTTCAAAATAATGTCTAAATAGCATAGCGGCTTTAGAGGCAGAATTAGTTTTGCTTATCTCAGACCAAAATTCATCTTGACGCCCACCACCTCCTCATTCATCCTTAAAAATATCAACGCCCTCAATATCATGAGGATTTGAATTAGTCTGATTAGTTCATATAGGAATCAAATATTGTAATTGATTTTCTATAGTATTAGTTAGATTATTTTTCTGTAAGTAGAGTTGATAGTTATTTCATAATCTAGGACTAAGCTGCACTAAACCGTTGTATGTGCCATTACTAGATTTACTATTAGGGTCAAATTTAGATTCTTGCCACATATTTCCAATAATACCATGTACTACATAATCCTTTAATCCAGCTTTACTTAGAATATTTACAATATTTTGATATTGAGGATGGTGAACCATATTTTTGACTTGTTCCTTTAAATCCTTAAATTGTGAATCTTTAGGAATAAAATTTAATTTATGGTCTTTTTCTAAATCAGTCTGAAAAAACATAGGACCTTTTCTTTTAGAAAGATTATCACGAATTAAATCATTTGTCTGTTCATATAATTGATTCGTAGATGGGATAAGTGTTATTTGTTGTCCTACTTGAATTTTATTAGGGTCTTGAATAGATGGATTTAACTTTAAAATTTGCGGTAACTGTAAATTATTTTTCTTTGCAATATTTAATAAAGTATCTCCCTGTTTTATAGTATAAAATTTACCACTGTTCTGAAATTTAGGAATAATACCTCCTAATTTGGCACTTTTAACGTTATCGTTTTTCTTTACAGGAGCCTTTGCTACATCATTTAATAAGAATAATAAGAAATCATCATTGTATCTATTAAATAAATCAGGATCTCCCTCTGATTTATAATGACGAAACATAGTAGCATCTTCTAAATGCCAATCTTTAGTAGATCCAGGATAAATCGAAAAATCAATTTTATCAACTACTTTAGCTACTTTCTTACCTGTATTGTTATTTTTAAAAGTATATCCATATTGTATTTTTTGAGTCTGTTTATCTCTAAACTCCTCAATTTCCTTCTCAGTAAAGACATGTGTGGGATCAATATTATGCTGTCTTCTAAATTGCATTAACCTAGAATAAATCTCAGCAGGATTATCTAAATAATCATCCTGAGAAACATGCATAGTATGGATAGGTCTACGTTTCTCGTATTCTTTAATAGTGTCGATTATAAAATAAGGATTCGTAGAATGAGCTAATTCATGGGCTGCTATTTCACTTACAGGTACTTTACTATTAGCTTTTACAACTAAATAGTGATCCTCTGGATTATAAAAACCTTCTTTATTTTCCATAAGCTTATCAGAAATATCGTACCTAAGTAACTTACCCAGAGGACCATTGACAACTTGTTTATACTCTTCTTGTTCCTCAGGACCAGAGTTATATAAATATGTATCAACAGAAGTTAATCTGTCATTTAATCAATGGTATCCTAATGTTTTACTCTGTAATCATTTTGGAAGTGATGACCGCTCTCAAAGATTTTTATTAATAATATGTCTTCTTTTATTATACCAGTTAGTCATTCATTCTTGAGTCGACTCAATGTCTTCTCGATCTGTTCAGCGATCCTTAATTCTTCCACCTTCTTGTAACTTTTTTAGAATACCTCCTAGTTTAGAGTTTTGTATCATCTTGTGTAATACAGACTGATACTTAGGATCAGTAGCATAGCCACCCTGTGCAACTCTAGATGCAAAATCATTCACAGATCCAGAAAATGCTCTATATCTCTTATTATTTAATAAGTTAATCTTATAATTAGCATAATCTTCTAAAGAAGAAAAATCCTTAAATTCCTGATTTAATCTTATATCCTTACCATTAATAACTTCTCGTGTGCTGGCAACAGTACCTTTACCTTTGATCCCTCCAAAATTGAATAATCCAGAAGGCTTTTTACCTCAAGCTGATTCCAACCCATCTTGTGCTACTAAAGCCTTAGCAAATGTGGGATTTAATCCTTTTTGCCTTAGTAATCTTTCATATATAGGAGTCATTATTGATTTAAACTCTTCCTTAGAAGTAAACTTTTTAATCGGTTTCTTAACTAAAGACTGATATTCTTCTATGGGAGTTTCTTGTATACTTAAATCAATAGAAGACTCAACTGAATTTTCTTCTGGCGTATCAGTAGCTTCTTTAGTAACTAAATATTTAGGAGTATATTCAGATACAGGAACAGGTCTGGATAAAGAATAGTCTGTATTAAAACTGTCCTCTCGTATATAAGGTCTATATGTTATATCCATAATAATGTAGTTTATTAATTATCTTGCAAATATAATAATTAATAAACAGTATTGCAAATAATTATATTATCTCAACAGTGTGAATTTTATTCAATTTTTCAAGTTCAACAATTCTTGTGTTAAGATTAGTAATATGAGATTCTTGCAAATCTATTTTATTTTGCAAATAAGTAATCTGATCTTTTAAAGTCTTAAGCTCTTGTAAAACTTTTGATAAATCGATAGAAGGGGTTAGCTCATTTTTAATAGGATGTGTAGTTGTATCATAATAATAACTTGGGGTACTATAAGGATTCGAAGAACCTGAAAATAAATCTCCAATGTAACTGGTAGTAGTCATATATTAAAAATTAAATTTATGTAAATCTTGATTCTGTCTAAGAAGTTTTTCATTTTCTCTTTTTAATGCTAAAATTTCCTTCTTTAACATCTTAATATCTTCTGTATGTCTTTCTAGTTGCTCTGTATGCTCATCAACCTTTTTATTGATGAATAATACAGCTTGACAAACTAAAGCTAAATCAACAAGTTTCGCAGTCTTTCTAAGTCCTGTAATCTTATCAAAAGCACTAGTTCTATTAGTAATTAATATACCTTTATCTTCTAAAGACCGAAATACTTTTGATAATGCTCTTACATTAATATTCATCTTCTTAGATAATTCTTCATTACTATACGTAGTAACAGCATAGTTACCATCATCTTTATTAGTATATTGCTGCATAGCTAGTAATACTCCTTTTTCTTCTTGAGTCATTAATTCTGAATCCATAAATTCATATGTGAACCTTTCAAAATATTTCCCTGTTTTTAGAATCTCATATATGTTATTTCTACCTTGTTTCTTCTCTAATATTCTAATCTCCCCAGCAGCTTGCAACTTCTTAATACTGTTACTAACGGTATTAATTGAAATGCCAGCTTTTTCTGCCAAAGTACGTAATGAAATAAATGTCTGATAAGTCTTACCATCCATGTACTTTCGCATATACCCATAAATTAAATAATCTGTGGGATTTAATTTTATTTCCTTTGTGCCTCCTAAGTTATGTGGCACTTGAATGTGTTGTGTATTTTTATTTTCCATAGTAAATTTTTATTTACAAATATAATATATATTCGTAAATATTCACAAAATATTATCCAATATTTTTAATAAAAATTGTTCATTATTCTTGTGTCATTTTTTAATACAGTTTTAGATAGTTACTGTCATTTTTTGATACACCTTTTATAAAAACATGTCATTTGATGATACACTTAATGTCATATTTTGATATCTATCTATATAACTATATGTCACACTTCGTGTGACAGATCTATATTTAATCTCCTACGGAAGTTTTTCGGTTTAGGTTGGTAGATTATATGATACATTTGTGCCCCTCAGAGATACACTTACTATCCCGTGGAGATACATATCTATAGTACTATATATCCTCCTTGGGTCGAATAGATCTAGAATTAAGTCTTCAGACTTAAACAACACTGAGCTTTAGAAGTTATTTAAATTATTATAGATTTGAGTAATTATCATCTTAAATTGTTCAATCGATAAATTATTTTTCATCATATTAACAATTAATGTACAAATATATACATTGCCCTTAATATATCCTTTAGAAGAATCAATTCTATCTATTGTGGGATATGTTAGCTTGTCTCTAAAATTGTTTTTAAATTCAGTGCCGCTGTATATACATTTATTATCTTGTTTATCTAATAATTCTCTAATGTATTTAATGTCTAAATTATATTCATAGCCTTGGCTTTGGGCATTTTGTTTGCTCCTTTTATATAATCTTTCTTCTAAAGGTATTATGTCACGTAAATGTTTGTTATAACAGTCTATACATATAGACTTTGATGTATTAAACTTTTTAACGTCAGATTCACCACAGTAAATACATTTTGGTTCTGTTTTACTTGATCTGTTATATATCTTATATCCCTTGTCATCTTTTTCTAAATGAGCATTAGACTCAATCGTTTTCTTAACATAAGATATTCCTCCCAAAAGTTGGTTTCTAGTATATCCTTGATTTTCAATTTTCTTATCCTTAACAGTGTTATAGGTTACTACTTCACCTCATTCTGTAAGTTGATCTAATAATTCGATTAAGTATTCTTTAGATCTTATATCTAAATTCTCTTCTCAAATAAAATTTGGACAGTCTAATACTTTATTAATTTTAATGTGTTTTGCATAACCATTGGTAGTGCAATCTTCAATTAATTTCATACGTTGAAGTTCTTTTATGCTGTTTTTAAAAAAATCATTTTTAGCAACAGCATTTAAATTGGTAAATGTAAAATCGGCATATCCATCTTTCTCAAAGGCAGATAATGCCATTAATGCTAATTTTTGTCTCGTTTTCATAAGTTATTAAATTTATAATTACAAATTTATACAAAATATTTTAGTTTTCCTAATATAACCCTCCCCATATAGTATACACATGAGGTTACTCTACATTTTCATCCCCCGCCCCTTTCAAATGGAAAACGATTTTATTTTTAAGCGAAAAATTCCTAAAAAATAAAATTGGATTTTGAAAACCAAATCTATCCATTCACTATTTACACCATTAACTTATTACGTTATGAAAACAACTCTTGAGTATCTTCAGTCTATAGCTTCAGAATCTTCTGACATTATTTGTGTCGCTAAGCTTCGTGGCCGAAGAGCAGATCCTAAAGAAGCCTCTCAGATTGTTCGGGAGCGCATTAAACATCGTATTTCAGTTGTTGAAGATGTCTTAAACGAACTACACAATTGCTGTAAGGCTCTGGACCATACTGAAATTTCCTGCGTAATTATTAATACTGTCGCAGATAGGATTGTCAATGATGCTTTTACAAAGCTTATCTGGAATATAAAAGAAAGAGAAGGAGAGTAATCTCTTTCTCTTTTATTTTTTAACCAAACCAACTAATTGGTTGGTAGATTATAATCTTAAAACTTATTACGTCATGGTACACGTTGCAACTAATTTTGGAGTTATTGAAGCTGAGTCTTATCTTATGGATGACAGTTTCGCAGGTGATGACGTGCTGTCAATGCTCCTCACTCGTAAACCTATTCGTCAGAAAAACCGCTCTCGTAAAGAGTACAGTAAATCTGCAGCTCGTGCAGCGATGAAGGACATGCGTGAAGATGGCTGGGTAAGACGTAAATAACAATCACCACAATCTCTGGAGATAATTTCTCCAGAGATTTTTTTTTATATTAACAAAAGCCACAAAAGAGTGGTTACAACCATAAAAAATATTGCGTTATGAAAAGATTTAAAGATGAAGCAAAAGAAACCATGCCCGAAGGTGCAACTCCTCTGGATCCTAAAGATCTCGAGCAAAAGGGACTGTTTTCACAGAATATTTTGCTGAAAGGAGACGTTATCGAGTTACCAGATGAACTCTCGTCCGACTATTTTTGTGAGGGCAAGCCGTTCAAAACCCGTGTCAAGAACAAGGAAACTGGTGAAATCGAGGACGGCGTTATACGACCCACGCTTATTTTCGTTCATCGCAATGGAGCACCGATCTGGATGCCACTTGGGAACTTTTTGCGTGGCAATCGTGTGCACAATGCGTCTGAATATCGTGAAGCTGCTGAAAAGCACCCTATCAACACGGAACTGCTCCGTGCTCAGCATCAAGGCGAAGCGGCTAAGATTTTGTGCACTGGGAAAACTCTCGAAGTTGTCGATTTTTTTGACGGTAAGTTCGCTCGTTTTGAAAAGAACGTCGTTGTGGAAGGCAAGTTCGATATCAAACGTATTCCGCTGTTTACTGAAAAGTAATCACTCAACTCAACCCTGCTCACACGGGGTTGAGTTTATTTTTTTTTTTTCTAATCCAACCAAAGCTACCAACATGTACCAAAGCTACCAACAAATATGTAGTGACATTTGAATTAAATTTTACAATATGAAACATAAAGTAGTATATAATAACTGTTTTGGAGGATTTTCTTTATCTAAAAAAGCAGGTGAATGGCTTCTTGAACACAACATCGAAGAACCATATAAATCAGATACTGAACACAGTATCCAAAAGATAAACGATCCTGAATCTATCGTCACAAGTATATATACTGAAATACCAAGACATCATCCTCTCTTAGTTCAATGCGTAGAAGAACTTGGAGAAGCTGCAAATGGTGAATGTGCAGAACTAGCTATCGAAGAGATTTATGGTGATGTGTATAAAATCGACGAATATGATGGCAATGAAACGGTAGAAACACAGGATACTATCGACTGGATAGTAATTAAATAATAAACCTTTTAAACCTATTTATATAATGAAAAAATTTGCAAAAGAAGAACTCGCACCGATTCCTGAACGTAATGGCCTCAAAGCTAAAGAGGTAAGTCTGAAAGCACTCGAAGAGAAAGGTCTCGGTATCGTATCGTACGGTGTACAGAAGGGAGAAGTCATCGAATTCCCTGACACCGAAGAAGACGCAACTGTATGGGCACGGCCTGTTCGTGAAAACGGCCCCGAAGAAATGCTCGTCGCTGTAAAACGTAACGACAAACCCAGCTGGTTCAGCATCGGCGGTCTTCGTCGTATGGATTATCAGGGCAAACCTGTAGGTCCTGTATGTGAGGATCTGCGCTCGTGCAGCAACGATTACGAACGTGTAAAACGTATGCTGGGCAAGAAAATCACGGCAAACGAAACCACTGAAATCCAGGTGTATCACTTCGATAACGGTGTTCGTACTACCGATCTCGAACCTCGTACGGTACCTGTTCTCGTATATGCCTAAAAAACGAAACGGAGAAATAACAGTCAAAGGCTTCTGAGACAAGCCTTTGACTTCTCTTAAAACAAACGCTGGAACTTACAGCATAACAAACTGACGAGGATGATATCATAACCCAGAAAGCTACTTCACATTATGTAGTAACTCTCAAGGACAATGGTTCATCCAACGTTGTATACACGTTAAAAAATAATAACATGGAAACAATTTACTCAATAATCGTATTTCTTATAGGCATATTCTTAGCGGTATACATCTTCTCAGTATTCTTCCAAATTATGCCTGTAGTAGCGATTATCCTAATTATCGTAGCTGTAGGTCTTATAATCTACAACGCTACAACCAATTAACACATACAAAGCCATAAACTCCTTCCAAGTTGTTGAGGACACTCAGGCTCCCACATCATAACGTGGTTCGAGTGTAAAACACACCTGTCAAAATGTCAGTTGAACATGACAAATTGGCAGATAAAACTGACAAAATGTCAGTATCACTGTCGGGATGACAGGGCTTTTTTCGATCATAACGTAAGTTTTTATGGGTAGTGTGGAGGTGAAGAATTAGTTGAATTGATCGATGTAACTTGTTGATTATCAACCCACTTCTCATCCTCCACACTTTTTTATTCTCTCGAAAATTCACAAAATGTGGGATATACGTTATTTATATATTCCTCATTTTCAATATATTGTCAGATATGACATAATGTCAGTTATCTGACAGTGTATCATTATACACATCTTATTTTAAATAATCAAAGCTATGTAGTCTTCAAATTTACATGTTTTAAACAATATAGATATCATTAAATGGATAATCTATATTGTTTCTTTAAGATTTAAAATTAAAAATAACATATTATGATTATTCGATTCTCCAAGAGTACTTCTGATCAAATTACTACACTTAACGAAGTACATATATGTATACCTGTTTTTGATAAATTTCAAGTTTTAAAGGGATTTAATCTTGTTTTAGAAAAGAAAGACGGAAGTCTTGGAGAGTTAGTTCTTCGAAAAGATATAGACTTTGATCCAGATCAATTTGAAATTGCCAAGGATGATAATGTTCCTTGTTTCTTTCAAATGAAACTTGCTTTGGAAGAAGCTGGTTTAAATCCAGGTGATTTTAACTCTGAAGAAGATTTTCTTGAAGCTGTTTACAAGACAGGATTAATAAAAAAATCTGATTTTGAACCTATTGAAATAAATTAATATTATGGTAATATTCAGTGTTTATGAAGATATGTTTCCTGATTTATATAAGTGGTTAATGGAAACATTTAAACCTAATATGGAAGGTTTTTCTGAAAGAGAAGGAGAGCCATATTTCAGCATAGATTTCGAAGAAAAGAAGATTGCGTTTAATCGTGATAATTGTACTCTTCCTTTTAATCGTAGACATCAAATTCTAACTAAAAATGCAGTATTAGGGTTTAGAATAGACACTGGATTAATTACTATTACTACAGATGAAGGAAAAATGTATTCTAAAAGATTAGAACCATATAAGCTTTAATATAAAAATAATTATATTTAGCAACAAAATCTTAAGAGTTCTGCAGAGCTACTTAGGTCTTATATAGTCTCGTCAACTATATTATGAGATACTGAAGGTGACTCCAAACTTGATTATAAGTAACACTAAGCTTATAATTAGTAAACTCTAAGTTATCCAGTGTACAATGGGATTATATGAGTTTATTTAAAGTTTAACAATATCTAAAATTGTAATTATGTATATCTCAAAGAAAACTATGCGGCAAAAAGATTTTGCTGCATTGAAAGCTAAGAAACCTGGATTTAAGAAGTTCAAACTGGGTAAATCCATGCTCTATCGTACCAAACGTGGTTGGTTTTTGTCATCTCCTAATGAGGAGGCAAAGAAGTATGATGTTGGAGAGATTTCTATCACACAAGCTCAATTCTTGTTAGACTCTTACAACATCAACTACCAAACAGGTTGGTAATCATATATTGTTCAGTTTACTAACTAAGTATTAACCTTAATCTAGTAAATAATGAGGATTAGAGATATGCCGTAGTATAGACTTATTATGATGATTGTTTGTTATTAAATAGTAGGTGGTTACTTACCGTAGTGTAACTTGAATTGATTTTAATGTTATTTAGGCTATTAGAGATTGGTTTCTCTAATAGTCACTAATTAATTTCATTTTAATTATACTCTTCTAAGTAAAAGTTATTTAACCAAAAAGGATCAATCACAAAATGTTTTGTTATTCATATAAAAAAGTTAGCTTAAATTTAAATAACCTATACTTAGAAGAGTTTTTAAAATTACAATTATGGCAAATTTATTTTCTGACGATACTAAATATCGGAAAACATGGTTAATTAACCGTGAACAAGCTCGTAAACTCCAAATTTTAGAGTCAAACCGAGATGTTGATCTCAAACGAGTAAAGTCGATTTATCAAGCTATTGTAGAAGGTAAATGGATGCCTGCAATATATATTGATAAAAACTATTTTATCATTGATGGCCAACATCGTTATTATGCCTATTTGATGGCATGGGATAACGGTATTGATTGTGAAATGCCTGTTGAGGAAGTAGTCTCTAACGAACCTACTATAGATCTTGTTATTACATTCAATTCTAATCGTAAGAATTGGGTTGCTAAGAACTATATGAAATCTTACTGTACTCGGGGTAACAAAAATTATCTAAGAGTAGAGAAGTTGATGCAGAAATTTCCTGTTCTCGATCTTAAAGCAGCTGTACAGATTCTTAAAGGTTCTCATTCAACAAGCACCTTCAACAATGGAGCATTGAAGGTTTCTCCTGCAGATTATGCAACAGCATTATCTCGTTGTAGAGCACTTCAATCAATGGCTTCACATTTATCGAACATTGTTTTCAGAAGGGATATTATTCTTGCTTTTTATAAAGTAGTAGATGATATTCCTGACTTTCAACAGTTTCTCCAAAATATTCAGGATTTCAAACGTCCGTTAACAGAACGTAATTCTGATTGGATTGAAGCTTATAAAGCATTATTTTAAAACTATCACAAAATGTTTTTATAGTGTAGAGATTATTTTATATCTTTGTAAGATAGTCTCTATACATTTGCTCCTGTGGCGAAATTCGGTAGTACGCATGGGACTTAAAATCCCAGGATCCTTGCGGATCGTGTCAGTTCGAGTCTGACCAGGAGTACCAATTTTATAAAATCAAGCTTAAAATAAAACTATAATGTTTATATTATTAAATAACGTCCCTATAAATACTTTAGACATTACTAAAGTAAGTTCTGTTTTTAAAGTTAGTCCTACTCACATATTTCCTCATACACAAGAGGGATATAGATTTTCAGTAGAAATGAAAGATAAAAAGAGGATTATATCTAAGCTCTATAAAACAGAGGATGAAGCTGTAAATTCTATGAAAAATTTACTTCTTGAAATTAATACCAATATCGCTGAGTTACCTGTAATAAGTATATAAGTATGCAGAGAATAACTTGTAAGACTGCAGAGTTAGCTGTAAAGAAAAGCTATCCTATTTGCAGAAATAAATATTATCCTGTTCAATATAGTTATGGAGATTCTGTAAAAGGTAAAAATGCTCCTACACATGAGTATAGTAAAGAAACATGTGAACTATATACTGATATAATCCCAGCTTTGTATCAAGAAGAATTAGCAGAGTGGCTTCGAACTAAAAACATTTTCATAACTTTACTTCGTCCTAACAAACGACTGACTAAATGGTATGGTGAAGTATGGTATATTGAAAACAAAAATTGGCATACTGATGATTATCAAATTGAAGGTAGTTCTTTTGAAAAATGTTTTGAGAATGGGTTGAGAGTAGGACTATCTTTATTATCAACTATAGTAGACAGATAATAACTTTAAATCCTGATAATGTAGATGCTCCTCTAACATTAGTTAGTTGCTACAAAAACAGGTTAGGTCATAGAGAGCACTATGACAAGGGATAAACTCCAATGAATACAGAAAAGAGATCCCGATGACAGGATGCATAGCAACCTCGATTTGAAAAATATTTTTAATATTCATTTTTTTCATAATAATTATAAAATTAAATTAACTGGGTAGGAGTAGCTGCGTATGAGCAAATCGGGTCTACAGTTACATCGGCGTGTAAAGCGACACATTGGCATAACTTGGGGATAAGGGTATTGAGATATACAACAGACTAGGGATGAGAAAACCTATTTCTGAATAAAAACAGTGAAAATCTGTAACCAAGTTTAAAGTAAGTTAATTTAATTTCAAATAATTTTATATCTATAGCAGCGATGCAGGAAGTTATACAATCTGTTACAGGAGCGCTGTAATATGTAAGGGTCAGATGTATAAGATTATTTTCAATAATATAGGTTGAAATATTATCATTAATCTCGAGAAATATTTTGTAAAACGATTAGAGTAAGTTATAAACCTATATTTTTAACACAATAAATAGTTATCGAGGCAATAGGTATTGGACAACAAATGAGACAGGAGTCTAATTAGGAGGTATTTTAAAGAATAATACTATCGAGTCTCAACGTATTATTTTGAGAAATGTGTAGATAATTATTTATATTATATATTACAGTGATGGAATTGGTAGACATGTGAAGTTTATAGAAAGTATGTTGATTGTATAGAAAATATATAAGAAGGGTAACTGTTAACCTAGGATACACATGTGATAAAGGCGAAGTAAATCTGCAGAAGCTCCCTGTTACTTCCAGACTTAATATTTTTTATAGATTTCAAGATTATTGATATTAATCATTGTAGGTTCGAATCCTGCCTGTAGTATATATTTATTTATATTTAACCTTTCAAGCTTCAGTAAACTTGGATAATTTGCTCAAATCGAGAGGTATATATAGATTAACTCAATGACCAAGTAAGAGAGTTAATATAAGCTGCGATGGTGGAAGTAGGTAGACACCCTAGATTTAAGCTCTAGTGATCTGTGGAGATCGTGCGGGTTCGATTCCCGCTCGCAGTACAAAAATTTAATTTTGTTGTAATATGATGATTATAGATAAAATTAAAAAGATGTTAGGATATAATATATTAACCTTAAGGCAAAATAAAGAAACAGATATTGATGATTATGATATTGTATTAATTAAGTTATGTAAGATGTTTCGTATTAATATCAAACATCAACAATTTTTTGCAGATCATATTATTGATTCTGTTAAGATTCCATATCATCCACATAATTATTCTGAAAAGCTATTAATAGACGATTTATATAGAAGACCATCAACTAAAAGAAATCATCATTTAATATTCTTTCAATATCTAGTAAGACTATTATGCCAAAAAGAGGAAATCTCAAGTAGAAGAATCAATACTTTTGAGTATATTGGTACTTATATGCTTATTAAATATAGCAGAGAATATATTCAAGAGTTGATTAAAAAATGGAGTTCTCCAGAATGTGATCCTTGTTTCCATGTTTGGCAAGATTGTGTAAAATACTATCAAGCATTTCGGGTTAACTATATGTTTAATAGTTATGACATTAATCTAAGAAAAGCAAGGAAAATCTTTTCACTAAATTCAAAATCAGTGGACTTCGAATGGCATGTTTGGGATAATAGTGCTAGTTGGTTATATACCTGGTTTGCAGAAATCACTAAACAGCATAAAGTCTATAGATCGTCACATTCAACAGTAAAAGATAGATTAACTCAATGTTTTAATACTCTTGAAATCACCTATACAAAAAACAAAAGTATCATTAAAAACGCTTATAGAAGAGCGTGTTTAAAATCTCATCCTGACAAAGGTGGTAGTCAAGAAAAATTCATTGAAGTTACTCAAAGTTACGAATACATAATGACACATGTGTAGTACACAAGAATTACTTAAACCTAAAGGCTATAAAGGATCTAATGATCTTTCTGAAATTATTAACTGATTACACTCATATGGAATATTTATAGAAGTAGGAGTGAGATGAAATGGAGATGGAACTTTAATGCAAGGATATTTTGGAAAACTTTGATTACCTCCATATGAAAATATGTGAATCAGTCCATCTTATATTACGTTTTCACAAGCAGTTGATACTGTTATCAGTAAAGCTCTAGCCTTTTTGCCCGATAGTAAATAGTGGTAAGTCCCTGTAACTCAACTGAATAGAGTAGCACTCTTCTAAAGTGCAAGTTGCTGGTTTGAGCCCAGCCAGGGATACAAATTATATTAATAATTATGGATAAATTAGATAAATACTTAAGAAAAGTTTCGCATTCTGTTACACAATCTAGTATTTCTGAATCAAGGTATTATACAATTGGCAATACAATAATTAGAGTCTCAAGTCATATTGGACGTCATTCTGATGGAGACTTTACAATTATTATAGATCGCAATAATAATTACTTGCTTTATAATGCAAAAAGTCAAAGTGTACATCTAGTTTCTTATAGTGAAGTTAAATTATTCATTAAGAGTATAGTTCTTTGTTTTGAGACATTCTCAATTGGAAATCCAAGACTTCATCAACAATTATGCTTTGATAATACCAATTTGAAATTAGAGAATGCAAGATTATCTAAATATGTTCGATCCTTAGAAAAAAGTTAGCAGAGATGCCTCTTCTTGAGAGTACAAAACTAAGTGAAGTTGATCCAAATAAAAGGCAATATTTTATTCATAGGTTAACTAAAAAACAAAGACAACGAGTTAAAGACGTTTTTAGGCTTTCATCACTTCAGGCACTAACAGATGAACAACTAAATTCTATATTTACTTTTCCTGAATTTCAAATTTGGTATATTCCATAATAAATTATGAGATATTTAGAATTGTTTATTGGATTTTTTCTTTCTATATGGCAACCTATATATGTTTGGAGAACTAAATTGCATTATATGCAAAACAAACAGTTTTCTCCTGTTCAAATAAAAGCTTCATATAGGCAGTTTAAGAAGGCATTTAAGAAAACTAAATTTAATTATAGAATACAGTATAAACAAGAACAAGGATTCTATCAAATTGTAAAAGATAGTCCAAATCCTGTGTCAGAATGTTTTGCAAATGTAATTAAGTTTGATAATGTTGGTTACAATCTTACATTATTTGGATTTTACCTCTCACAAAAATACATTAAAAAGGAATTTTCTCGTCAAACAGATATTCCTATAATTTCAAGATAAACAACCTTTTGCTATTATAGCTTAATTGGTAGAGCAAGTGTAACGTAGGGCCCTATGTTACTATGAGCGTTGGTTCGAATCCAACTAATAGTAAAAGGTTCGAATAGTGCTAGGTCAATAAGATTGACTTCGTTTAGAAGAAGGAGCAACACCTTCCTAGCACTCTAATTATTAACTAAAACTATTGAGTCATATGAATACGATTAAAATTTCAGATCATGTTAGTATTGTAGAAATTTCTACTCCAGATGGTTCATTGTATAAAGTAACTGTTGATGGCTTAGTAGTTTTAGCAACTCTAAGTATTTCAACTGCAAAGTATCAAGCTGATATTTGCACTAAAGTATACAAACTTGGAGAACAAAATGGATTAGAACTTACTAAATAATACAATGATAGAATTTTTTTCAATTATATGTTTTGTTTTATGTCTTGCACTATTTGGTATTGCAATAAAGTGTGAAGATTCAATTAGTACCTATTTATCTGGTATAGTAGTTTGTACGATCTTTTTTGGTTATGTTTTTATTCCGTCAGAAAGGACCAAACAAAATATTGTTAAAGATTATCTTAAAGGTAATATAGAAGTACAATATCAAGAGACTATCACAGATTCTAGGAAGCTTATTTCAAGAGACACAATTATAGTTTTTAAACATAAAGATTAATATGCTAAAGGTAGATATAACATATAAAGTAGAATCTGAAGCATGGAAACATATAGTGTTGAAAGCAAGTGATATTTTAGGATATAAATCTGATTCTATTTCAATAGGAACCTTATCTGATTTTAATACATTTGATGAGTTTTCAGCAACTCTCAGAAATACGCTACTTCGTGGATTAGGATTAGGTAATACTACGTCGTTAGTAGTTGGCAAGGTAGAATTCATATAATTCTATAGAAACTGATAAGATAATAAACTGCCATTTATTGTCGAAACAGTATAGCTCTGGCAGGAGTGGCGGTAAAGTATAAGTCTGCATCGTGGAGGATTACCCTCTTTTTACTTAAAAAGATTAGTATCGTATAATGGTTATTATACCACGCAACCCAGCGGGAGATGTAAGTTCGAGCCTTACTACTAATCCAAATACTTTAATATTATGGAAGAGATTAAAGAAAGATTTTTTAATAATGATGGAATATTAATATTCCTTTTTTGTTTTTGTGCATTAGCTGTAATGTTTATAATTGCTTTTGGATTTTATAATTCGTTAGATAACAAAGTATCTAATGATATTAACAATCTCCAAATTCAATTAAAACAAACTATCCATCAAGTCGATTCTTTAAATACAGCAATTAAAAAAGTACTAATTAATAAGAAAGATACAATTCTTATTCAAGTACATCCACAAAAAATTGAAATTTATTCAAAATGATCTTAATTATCTATTTAGTTATAGTTATAATATCCTATTATGGAACAAGATATATAACTAAGAGTATATATAAATCTTGGGATTGGAGTGATATTATCCTCATACTAGCATTAAGTTTTATTGCTCCCATAATAAGTACTATAATCTGGCTTATTGTAAATTTTGAGGATTTAAACATAAAAATAAAGCCACCAAGATGGCTATAAAATTTAAATATATGTGGATATTTTTAGGTGTATTAGGAGGATTAATTTTAATCACAGTTACTCTATGGATAACTGTTTATCTTACAGGTAAATGGGCTCAAGATTTAGCAGAAATATTAAGAAATTTTCCAAACTTTCATAAACTTTAAAATAAACTGATGAAAAAGATTTTATTGTTGATGGCTATTGCCATCATTGGATTTACAAGTTGTACAACCATTGACTCTGGTAGTATTGGTGTTAAGTTTTATAAATGGTCTTCCGATGAAACTGAAAAAGGTGGTGTAAAAGGAACCTGTAAAGGATTTGTCTTTTATAATCCTTTCTCACAAGACATCTATGAATATCCCACATTTGTTCAACGTTGCAGTTATGAACCATTTCAGGTAAATGCAAAAGATGCAGCTATTTTTGAGATGACTCCAACTCTAGCGTATCGTTTGAATCCTGATATGATTGAACAAATTTTCGTAAAGTATCGTAAGCCTATTAATGAAATTGAAGATGGGTATATCCGTACCTGCATTTATGAAGCTTACCGAACTTGTGGAAATGTATATACTTCAGACTATCTGATGTCAAACCGTGGAGAATTTGAATCTGAAGTACGTCAACGTCTTGAAAAATCATTAATGGAAGAAGGATTTATTGTTGAAGAGTTTACTACTCAGATTACTCCTCCTGCATCTTTGGTAGCAGCTATTAATGCAAAAAATGAAGCAGTACAATCCAGTCTTAAAGCTGAAAACTTAGTTAAGGCTGCAGAAGCTAATGCTAAGATTGTAGTTGCTAAAGCTGAAGGTGAAGCTAAGGCATTAAAGATTAAAGGTGATGGTGAAGCATATTATAATAGAGTAGTTTCTGCATCACTGAATGAGCTTCTAGTAAGACAAAATGCGATTGAAAGATGGGATGGCGTAATGCCTAAATTTAGTGGTAATGGGGCTGTTCCGTTTATTGAAGTAAAATAATATTAGTATGTGTGTATTTTTTATTTATATTTTACCTATTATCTTAACCATCATTTTGTATATTGTATATGTAAAAATTGTTAAGGATAAAGGAGACATTCCTAGAATTCTGCGTTGGGTATTATTTTTAGTAGTACTAGTTCCAATACTAGGATTTATTGCATGTCTAGTCTATTGGGGAGTTTTTATATACTTAGTTTTAGATGAAGGTATAGAAATCAAGGAAGATTCACGTTTGGTAAAATATCTATTTAAATCATAAATATGGCAAAAGTAAATTTTGGAGCAATTAAAATGCCTTTTCGAGAACAAACTTACGACGAAGAAGGAAATCCTAAAAAGGATAAAAATGGAAATCCTGTAATTGCAGTAGTCCACAGAAACGTTCGTCATAATAAAGCATATTTTCCCAAAAAGAAATAAATCATATAGCAGAGAAGCCTAACTGCTTTATCAAAGGTGTAGTCTCTATAGCAGAAGTCTATAGTTTAAAGCCCATAAGAAAACTATGAAGCTAACAAAAGACGATAAACATTTTTAATCTTTCCTATAGACTTTTGATCGAGTCTATAGGAGCTAAAAGGCCCAAGTAATCCTCGTCATTATTTGCTGCCTTATAAGTTGTGTAGATTATTTTCTACACAACTTTTTATTTTAAACTACTAAATATGAAAGAAAAATTAGTTTCTTTAAAGCTTGCTAAACTAGCATTGAGAAAAGGATTTGATTATCCTACACATTATTATGTTTGGACAGATCGTGATTATATACAAAGTATGTGTAACTCAAACAAGCCTTGTGAATTACATAGCCAAATGCTTTTTACAGAAGATATTGACAAAAAGAGACGAGTTTTGTATACTATTTCTGTTCCAACTCAAAGTCTTTTGCAAAAATGGTTAAGAGAAGTACATAGAATACACATTGTAGTTCTACAAACTAATTTACCTTTAACGGAACCTGAAACGGTAGAATGGGAATGGGGATATGATATTCATGTAATTAATAATCCGAATAATAGTATTAAAACTAGAATAGGAACATTCTTAACTTATGAAGACGCATTAGAAAATGCCTTAACAGAGGCACTAAACCTACTTGAAGATGGCAAAATTGTATAACAAGTTTAAATACAGAATAAAGAGGAATGGATTAATTATCAAGGAAAAGTTTATTGTGTAACAGTGCCAAACCATATTATATATATTAGAAGAAATGGGAAAGGTGTTTGGTGTGGAAATTCTTTAAGGTGGTATGATGCGGCTGCTCCTGAGGAAGTACATAGAATCATTCAAAAATATGAATATATAAGTGAAAGAACTTGTATATTATGTGGTAGACCTGCAACTAAAATATCAAATGGTTGGCTATCTCCATATTGTGACGATTGTTATAATAAATATTTTAACAACGAACAATATGAAGGGTTTAAGAATTGGTATGGATGGTCTCTTAATAAAGATTCTTCAACAGATAAACAATAATATAGTTAAAACGATATGAGTCAAATAGAATTTGAAATTCCAGAAGGATATGTACTAGATAAGGAAGCAAGTACTGATTCTAAGTTAGTATATAAAAAACCATATAATTTGCCTAGAAGCTGGAACGAATTTGTCAAAAATAAGAGTATTGTCAACAGTTATTATATAAATTCCATCAGCCAAATCGCAGAAAGAGCTCCTATTTCAGCATTGGATGCAGAAGCAAATAGAAACATATTTTTCAAAAAGGATCAAGCTCAAGCTGTTTTAGCACTTATACAGCTTCTTAACTTAAGAGATGAATATAAAAACCATGACAAACTATTAATAAAATCTGGTTATAGTAGCATTGTTTATAGCGAAAAAGCAGATAAACTGATAGTTCTAGAAACCACTAGACCAACTTTATTTAGTTTTTTGAATGAAGATCTAGCGATAAAATTTCTAGACAATTTTAGAAATTTACTGATACACGCTCTAGAGTTCGTTCCTTATTATAATTAACAATAGTAATATTGTTAATAATACTGCCTTATCGCCCCTGTCTTATACACAGTCATTAAAAGCGTAGTTGGTGTACGCAGGTTCGAGTCCTGCAGGCAGTACTTTTTAGGAAGTAAGCAAACTAGTGAACAAGGGATTATAGTAGCGATTACAAACCTGAATCCCTGAGTAAGCTTAATCAGCTGAACAGCCACAGTTGTAATGACTAAGGAGCGCAGTTAGGTAATTAATTTAGAGGTATATGGCTAGTATTAATAAAAAGAATAAAGCTAAAAATTCTTATACATTTAGAAATAAATCGTTAGTTGAAAAGAAATTCAAGTTAAAAAGATTATATTTTTTTAATTCTTGTATGAGAAGGCTTTTAAAGGAACAATTAAGAAATGAACAAAGATTTATATAATTGACTGGAAAAAGAGTGGCGATTTAATAATCATGCAAAATATCAGAAATATTTCAAAGAATGGATATTAAATCTCACACCTGATCAAATTTCTGGTTTTGCTAAACAATATGAACAAAGACTAAATGAAAGTATGGTTCAACATTAAAAGACTTTTTATTAAATTGCATAAGAAGTCTACATTTGTTAAAATTTCTTCTAAGGAATTAGAAAAACGAAGAATAAAAGTGTATAAAAGATTAATTGATTAAAATGGATACTATTAAACTAATTTATGCAATATGTGTCTTTTTAGTTGGACTAGGACTTGCAATTTCTAATATTGTTTTGCATTATAAGGAAGAAAAAGAATATAGTGGTTGTGTTATATTTGGATCAACTATTATTATTATTTTCTTTTGTTTAGCCTGTGAAAAAATTCTCTTTGAATAATGAAAACACATGAAATTAAAAACTATATAAGACAACGATTGTATGATCTTCAAAGGACTTATAATCGTTATTATAATAGTATTAATGTAGATCATCCTTTGGCTCTTTCACAAGCATATAATATATACAATTGGGCTCTAAACATTATAACTCAAATTGAAGATACTTTTCCTGATTCTATTATATGTCGACTTGATGTTATAGATACTAAAGTAAAAATTGGAGTTGCTCATTATAAATTGTGTAATATTATATCAAATAATACTACTAATGGAAGTAAATAATTTTCTACTTCTTAAAAAGCTTTTGAAATTTGAGAATAGAGACGATTTCTATTTTTTACAAATTCTTCAAAGGTCTAAAGATAATCCTGACTTAGGAGCTAATAATAGATTAATAAAGGTATACTCTGTTGGTAGTATTGAATATCTAAATAAGAAGGAGAAAGAAATCAAACTTCTTTGTAAGACCTTTAATGCAAGAGCTTATATTCATCTTACAAAACGTAGCTATAAAGATGTAGCATTAGAAATGTTACAGAACTTAGTACAGCGTATTCGTTGCGATCAAATGGAAGAAGTCTATAGATGTTTTACAACAGCATGTGGAATTTCCTACCAAAAGGAAGATAAATCTTGGATTGTAGACATAGATGATAATGTAGATCACCGCACGATCAATACAATTTTGAGATTTATTGAAACTGAATGTGAACCTATTGGTCCAAAGTTTATTGCTTTAGTTCCAACAGTTAATGGTCATCATCTTATTACTACTCTATTTAACTTACAAAAATTTTCAGAACAGTATCCTGAAATAAATGTTCATAAAAATAATCCAACTCTTTTATATTATAAAAACTAATGTGCGAGGAACTTGATAAACTTCTTAAAAATTTTGTAACTAAACCCCACATTACAGGTGAAGTTAAAAGTTTAAATAATAGGTTAGTATACAGATATATTTGGTATTTTACGCCTATTGGAGACCATAGTACTAAAACAGCTGAATGTAGAGAAGAAGGATTTAAAACTCTTTCAGAATGTCTCCAGAATCTTGAACAATTTGTGTCAACTGGTAAAAAATAAGATATGGTGTTGCCTGGTTGGCCTTACGTAACCAGAGGTAGACCTTTCCAGAAAGGCCGTCTTTCATAATTTATTCGTTAATATAATTATGCTCCTGACTAGCTTGAGTAGCGTTAGAGAAAACGCATGACTCTTGTCTTTACTGTTCGACGTAAAATTACAGTATTTATTTGACCTATATGGATATTCAAATGCATCATTGGTTAGTCTTTGATAAATTTGAAAAACAATGGTAGGGATACCATTGTCAAATACGTTGTTAAGGAGTTTCAACGTTAAATAGACTCCCCATCGGGGGATACAGGTATTGACTGGTATATCGAAAGTTATTAATCAAGCTGAGTTTGAATAATACTCATTAAACAGATTCAAAAAATAAACGCAAACAAAACTATTTCGAGAGCTATTAACAAGGTTAAGAACTCTCTCGCTCCTATGATGACTCTGACTCGTTCTGAGGTTGCATATGCAGCGTAGGCTTGTATCGCCTTATAATAGATACAAACTGGGTTTCTTTGTTTAGACATAAAAACAAAGTGGTGGACGTTGACTAAACTGGTCAGCCCTATCGTTCCATTGACGTTGGGAACTAAAAACTAATGCTATCGAGGTGTGGACAACCAGAAATGTATCCTAAGCTTGTAAGTATATTAATAATAATAGAATACTAACACATGGGTTCGAATCCCATATCCTCCACTAAATCAATAAATTACGTATATGGAAGCTAAGTATAAAGTTGGAGATAAAGTTATAGTTAAAACCGAATATGATATTAATCCTAAAACTGGAGAACGTTACGAGAGTAACGATTATTTATATGCTTTTCCAGAGTATATGTTAAAAGATAGTGCAAATATTATTTGGAACATTCAAACTGTTTTTCCTCCAAATCCTAAGAGAAAAGAGATATATCCAAGTAAAAAGATATATGGAGATTGTGCAAAATATATTCTCCAAGGATCGTATTATTCATATCATTCAGGAATGTTTGAAAATGGGAGATAAATGTTGTAAATATATAAGGAAATGTACTGAGCCTGATGGTCACATGTGTGATATATTTTATTTAAATCCTAATAAACTTCAAATAGGGACGGTTATTAAAGATATCAAACGTGGTCAAGTTACTCAAGTAACAGGATATGGGTGTATTAGTAGTAATGATTTTTTATATTATGCTGCATGTCTACAGTGTGGTCATGATGGAGCTGGGAACTTATATAATGCTGATGGTATTGCACTAGAAGATCTTAATTTTCATACATTTTTTTATGCTGATAATGAAATAGAATCTTGTTTAAACTTAATAGAAATTGGATATGACGCAGAAATCTCACGATAAGACTATAGAAGAGAAACGAGCTGAATACGAAAGTAATAGACCTATTTTTATTAACTGGACAAACTAATGAATTTAAGATGTAATTCCTGTGATGGAATATATGGAAGTTTAGATATTCGTCTTACTAAAAGGTGTTATAATAAATGTCCATTTTGTATTGAGAAAAAAGCTAGTGTAAGTACAAGAAGGAAAGATCCTGATACTGAAAAAATGTTAGATAATATTCTTAATATAAATCAGGATTTAAGAAGTACTCTGATTCCTAATCAAGATATAGAAAGTGTTTTAATCTTAGGCGGAGAACCATTACTTTATTTTAAGGATTTAATAAATCTTATTCACGGGATTAAGTTGCTTAGTAAGTTAAAAGTCTATATAACTACTTCTTTACCTGCAGATCTTGTTACATATCCTCAGTTTGAAGAATTAGTAACTAGAGCCGATGGAGTTAATATCTCTTATCATTCAGGATGGAAAGAAACTAACGCTGCAGTATATTATGGATCAAAATATAATACTTACTTAGAAACCAAAAAGAGAGAATATCTAGTTAAGATTAATAGATTTAATTCAAATAAGATTCGAATTAATCTTAATATTAGTAAATGTGGTATAAACTCATTAAATGATTTAAGGTATGCTCTCAATACGTTTGCATTATTAGGTTGTAATTGGGTAAAGATCAATGAACTTCAAGACAGTCCTGAATATTATGTATCTTTTGAGGATCTTACTGAAGAGGATCTACCATCACCATATGCTCATGGATGTGAATCTGTTCTTTATTATCAAGGACTTACTTATTCTCTTGATTCTAATCTAAGTCCTGTAAAACCTGCTCTATATCATCGTGAAAATCTTCCAGATTGGTTAAAAGGAATTAAATTACCAGATCTCATCACTCTTAAAAGAAGTTGTTTTCTTACTGAACCAAGTCGAGAAGCAACTTTATCTGATTTAACTAAATTAATTCTTAGAAAAGTGTTACCTTTGCCTAAGAAAAAGTTTAGGGTTATGTATGAAGATGGATCATTAATAATTAATCGTTTTAATATCAATAAATAACAACTATGACAAAAGAAGAACTTGAAACAGCAACTACTATTCACAGTAAAATGTTGCAGTATAAAAAAATATCAAGATTTCTTAAAGATGCTATAGAAGATAATAAGATTACATCTATAAGATTTCTTGTTTCATCTGGATTGCCGATTGAGTTTGCTCATAATGGACTAGATTTCCACTTACTTCTTGTAAAAATACAGGAAGAATTAGAACGTCTTTATGAAGAAAATAAAAAGGAATTCAAGAAATTATAGTAAAGATAAAAGTATTTGATAGAAGAGATAATAAGTATAGATCTGTGAAAGCAGTTAATATAAAAGGAAATAAATAATGGCTAGAAGAGCTAGAATCCCAAATCCTCTTGCTGAAATAGCTCGTTCAGGAGCAAACAGATATGTAAAATCTGCAGGTGAGAGGAAAGAGGAAATAAGAGAGAAAAATGAACGCAGATCTGCAAAGACAGTTAACTCAAAAATCAAAAAGTAATGGCAAAACGTATGAAACTGCCAAACCCTTTACTTGGTCTAGTTCGACCTGGTGGTGAACGCTATATTAAATCTGACATAGAGAAACGCAGAGAAACTAGAGAAAGGACTGAAAGGCGAACTCCAACTTTAGCATCTACAAAAACAACAACTAAAAAATAAGTGAGAGAACTTAAAATATTAAGTATAGCAGTAGTTAAATATATTCCAATTATTCTGAGTATCTGTATTTTAGGAGCGATAATCATACATTATTGGCTGCCAAGTATAGGATTGATTAATATAATTTGGATGATATATTATGTTTGTCAATTGTGCGCCTTCTTGATATTATCACTAACTTTCAAATTTTGTATATATCATCGACTTATAATTTATTATTTATTTTTAACTTTTGCTATATTAGCTTTAGATTCTATGGTTGTTCTGCCAATTAGTGTATTTACATTTAATACTATTTTACTAACAATTTCAGGTATTACTCTAATAGCAGTAATCATAACTTATCTCAAGTATGGAGATAGAAAGATAAGTCAGAAAGACAAATTAACAGATTAATCTGACTTTTTATTATTAAAATGCAATAATATGAAAGCATTTTTAACTGGTTTATTCATGTTTATACTATTGTTAAGTATTGGTAGCATTGGATACTTGTTCTTTTATGGAGAGATTCTGTTTGGAATTGTATCTACGATCTTAACATTAGTTTCAGGTATTTGTTTCTTTACAAAGGTACCTTATCCAAATGTGAAAAATATAACTGAGTAATCTAAAAGAGGAGTAGAAATACTCCTCTTTTTTATTTGTTATGGAAAAAATAGATTCGAATATAGTTAAAGATCAATATAATAATTATTATTCTAGAATAGAAGGATTATTAAATCCTCGTTATCATAATAATTGTTATAGATGTGTATTTTGGCCAACTTCTAAAGAGTGTATAGATATAGCACTTTCACTAGGTTCCTGTGAAGTAACCCAGTATATTCAACAAACACATATGATAGATAAAGATGTTATCCAAGAAGTCCAAATTATCTGAACCATCACCACCGATTTACATTGAAGATAAGATATATCAGTTAGTATTTACTGGAACAAATTCTTGTGAGGGGTGTGTTTTTTATGAAAATAATAGAGAAAAATGTATAGAATTGTCTGAGAAGGACTTAGCCTTATGTAAACCTCGCCATATATTTGTAGAAGTAAAGAACAAGGATGGCCTTATTTTAATTGATGTTATATAATGAAGGAGTTTGAAGTGATTAAATCTTGGAATAAAGACTGTATTGGTTGTTATTTTTTCCACAAACCTGGTAGCTGTCTGCCTAAGCTTAAAAAATATAACCTACCTGCATGTATTCAAAGTGGAGAACATTATATTTTTAAACTTAAATCAGAGATCCCTTCACAAAAAATTATTAATATTATAATTGAATGATAAATGATGTATTTACTATAAACGGTAAAAAATATTATCGTATTGAAAAATCGATAAGTAATTCTTGTAGAGGTTGTGTATTTTTTCCTTATTTATGTAGTACTTCAACAATTAAACTTTGTAAACACCAAGATCTCTTTAAGACATATATCTTCAAAAGAATTGATGATCTAGATATAATACCTATAACGATAATTTAATTCTATAGTTCAATGGATAGAATATCAAACTACGAATTTGAAGATTAAGGTTCGAATCCTTATAGAATTACATAATACTTAATAGTATGAAAATTGAAATTAATTTTGGTTTTGTATTCTTAGTATTCCTTGTTTTAAAGCTTACAGAGCACATTACTTGGCCATGGTGGTGGATTACTTCGCCAATATGGATTGGATTTATTCTATGGCTTATTATAGGGATTTTTGGCCTATACTTAACTAAAGATAGATCTTATCAAAGATGGAAAATGTTTAACCGCCTTAATAAAAAATAATGAATATTTTGAATCATTTAGTTGACTATGGTGAGTCAATAACCTTATTTAACCCTGATATTATTTTTATTACTTGTGTAAAAGAGCAAAAAGCAAGATATACTGCATATCATAATAAAAAAGGTTGGTATATTATTGATGATACAGCAATATTTAAGCCTGAAAAAATCTATATGGATGATAATGGATTTTTTATTGACCGTTTCACTCCATATTATATAAATGATGAAACAAATGATGTTTATGAATATCCATGCGTCAATATATGTTATAAAGTAGATGAAAACAAGTTTGATAACATATATATTTATGCTAACGATATAGACGAGGCAAATAGTCTCTATAATAAGATATGCGCCAGATATAAAAAAGGTATGAATAAAATTACATTTGGCTAATGAAAAAACTAGTAGTTTGCGATAGCGTTCGGTCTGAAACTTTTGATATAGGAAACTATATAGCTGCCTGTATTCAAGAATTAGGTAAAGAGTTTCCTACAGAGGACTTATCAGTAATTACAAATCTCCCTAAAGAATATTTCGAACAGGAAGATGTAATCTTTTATATTGAGGAATAAACTAATTCACTATAAATTAAATAATTACCCAGAGGGGGGGGGTATATTGCTTCTCCCTAAAGAGTAAAAACTATGAAAAATATTGAATCGCCAGCAAGAACTATTCTTAATCCTGGTGAGTATATTGTTGGGCACATTGAAAATTATCCAGTAATCTATGTAAAGGATAGAGATATTTTGTTTTGTAAAAATACAACAGTCAAATATCCTCTAATTAAACAAATCTTCGATTCTGGAGAAGATAAACATCGAATTGAAGAAAAATCCTTAACTATTACTAAAGAAGCTCACTTCGTAACATTAGGTTGTCTTGTTACAGATAGAGCAAATTGTAAAACAATATTAAAAAATACTAAAAAGATTAAAAATGAATAATTCTATTGTTGGTGTTAAAAGTGCAATGCGTAGTACTGTTTCTAAACATGAACAGCTGCAAAAAGCAAAATTTGTAGAAAAAGCTTCTGATAAGAGCATGAGATATGCTGATTTCTTAGCTTATGTTGAGAATGAAATTAAGCAGTCAAAGGTTATGGCTACATTTAACTATAATTTCCCATGTTTTAAAAACGATGGTGTTTTTCAGTTAAATAGAGCTATTCAAGAAGTATTTGGATTAGTTGCTGCTATGAAAGGAGAAAGTAGCCCATCTAATGATGAAGAGGAAGCAGTAAACACAATTGAAGTAATTCTTGCCAATGGTGAACGTGTAAAAGTTCCTTATGGAGATATTGCTCTTGAAGAGTTAGGTAAGGATAGTAAAATCTCTATTTCTTATAATACTGATCAACATAGGCTCTATGTTAAAGGTAAATGTCAGCAGAAATATAGCACTTTGATTGATGATATCATTGATCGTACTAAATGGTTATTGGCCAATGAATCTATTTATCGAGGACAAGCTCTAGAAATTACTGATCCTTCAGAGCCAAGTATTATGGATTTGTCAAATATCCATAGTGAGATGATGATTCTCTCAAAGCAAACTAAATATGAACTTCAACCTCTAGAGTCTAGAATACTTCATCCTGAGGTTTGTATTGAAAAAGGAATCCCTCTGAAATTTGGAGCAATCCTAGAAGGAAATTACGGGACTGGTTAACTTCTTGATTATCAATAAGTTGTAATTAAGATATGGCCGTTTATGAGAGGAATCTCATAAATTATTATCGAGCAAAGACGATGAAGCCTAAGTCAGAATGATATGGTAATATCGTGCTAACTATTGTAGTAATATATAATAGTAGCGTAACGCGTAGAGATTGAAACTTAGAAGTAAGAATATAATATCTCCAAGAGTGTTCGACATCCAGAACGGATGAAAATGTACGCTGAACTGTAAAGAAATTTACAGAAGTTAAGATAAAAAGCTTAACGATAACAAAATTGAAAACCCTACTTGCCTTCAAATTAGCAACAAAAGCTATCCTCAATAATTGGATGTTTGTATATCTGAAAGATCCAACTTTATTGGCTGAGACTGTCAGACTGTGTAAAGTAATTGATAATACTGGATATGGTGTTATCATCTTTACTGAAGATGTAGATCAGGTAACTCGTGGTGATCGGGATGCTGCAATGCAAGATATTCTGAATACGTTGGATGGTGGTGATACTAAAGGTATGAATGTGATTACCTTGTTTACTACTAATCATATTGAGCTTATCGAACCTACCTTCCTGCGAGGAAAACGAATTGGTTCCGTAATTTCTTTAGGCGCACTTGATGCGGAAACAGCTGAAGTGTTTGTTAAAGAGGCATTTAAAGACGGATATACTTTAAAAGGTGATTTTACTAAGGTTTACCAACTTATTGAAGAGAAGAATATTGTACCTGCGTTTATGGCTGAAATTGTAGAGTCTGTAAAAGGACATATGATTTTTATGGATAATAGTACTGAAGTTCTTCCTGAGTATATTGAAAGTTCAGTGAATTCTTATCTTCGTCAGGTGGCTCTTTCTCATAAGAAAGATATGAATAAGAAACCTGAAGAAATCTTTGTAGAGTCTCTGCAGCAAATTATTGGTAAGGAGAAATTGGAAGACAAAGTTGACGAAATCTTCAATCTTCTTAATGAATAAAAAATACACAGAGAGATATTTCTCTCTGTGTTTGTGGTATCATAGTTCTACCTTTACGTTGGTGATACTATAAGTAAATATTAATTGAAACTAAAGAACTGTTAAATTTGTTAATATGGAAATTATTTGTCAGGAAATTATTCATTTTACTACTAAGGAAGAGGCTTTACATGTTTTAAATCAGTTGGAAGAAAGAGAAGAAATAACTCTTAATGATGGACAGACATCTCTTACCAGATGGTTTGAAACAAAAGGCATGGAGTGGTATTCAAAATTACCTACAAGCCATGAAGGGATTATCCTTATAGGAGAAAAATATATTGATAAAGAAAGTCAAGGTGTAAAAGTATTTGTCGGATTGTTAAGTAAGGAGAATTGTAATGCAGAGGATTTTAGGTCTGAATTTGAATCATGTTCTGATACTTTTAATTTAGAATACTGTACATACAGTGAAGCTTCGTCTTGGGAAGATTGTAGAACAATAGATACTGGTTTTAGCTATGATGTGTACGATGCAGAAGACAATTTAGTGTTTACTGTTAGAAGTCCCTTAGAATTACAAATTCTAATGCGTACTGTTGTAAAGGATCATGTTAGTTACTATTCTTATGTAAATGCTAAGAAAATTACAATTAACGAAGAACATGACATTGATTATTATGATCAAATATTTTCATTTTAAGAATGTATAATGTTGGAGATGTTGTTATAATTAAGAGTATAGAGTGGTTTAGTCATCAATGTGATTGTGGGAAAGCTTATTTTGATGCACAGCCATTTGCTTTACATATGTACAAATATTGTGGAAGAAAGTTTAAGATTGAAAGAGTATCAGAACTAATAGGATATCCACCCGTATACTTTCTAAGTACTGAGACTACAGATGCTTTTACTGCACCTATGTTTGAACTTGTAATACAATTTCCCATTATAGAATAAATTTAAGTAAAAACTTGTACAAATATTTGGTAGTATTATTAAATTCACCTATATTTGCAGGTATGGTTGAGTACTATTTATAGATGATTTAAACTTGCTCGTTAGTGTATTTGGTTGTGCACGCTACGCTTTGACCGTAGAAGTTAAAGTTCGAATCTTTAACGAGCAACTAATAAAATCATATAAAACTAAATAAAAATGATAGCTGTTATTCCTTTTATTTTAATCGTACTATTAATTCTCTGTGTTTATTTCTTTATTAGAAATTGTTATGTATATCAATTCCGCAATCAGATTATTGACCGTATTTTAGATTTTGAAGAATACGATTCTCTTTTTGAGGTATATGAAAGCGTAAGTTATAATCAAATGGTACTTTCGTTTAAGCGATTAACATTAGAAAATTGGTATCCGAAAGAATTCTGTAAGAAATTAAAGGGATAGGTATTAAGCCAACTTCGCATAGTGGTCGATTGCACGGATCTTGTAAGTCCGACCTTATAGGCACGTCAGTTCGAATCTGACAGTTGGCTCAAAAAATGTATTTAATATGAAAAATAAAAATATTATTAGTTATAACGTTATCACTTATGACTTCAATAGACGTTATATGGTACATTATGATATAATGCCTTATTTAATAAGCTGTTATGAATCAGTAACGAAAGCTGAACATCCTAAAACTTTTGAAGAGTTTAAACAGTTTATTATTGATGAAAGTCGTTATCAGTGGTGGTCTAGATGTGAATATGAAGTAATTATTTCATCGTGGCCTGGACAGCAGGTTGAAGAAAAGTGGGACGTACATAAACAGGTAATGATGAACATTGATGTTGTTACCAAAGTATTTATGGAAAATATTGCTAATCTGACTAAATAATGGAAGATAAACTATTAACCCTTACTTTATCTACTAAGGAGTGGAAACATATTATTGGTTCTTTAGATGTGGATTATTCTGAAGTTAGTGATTGCGACCCAGCTGAATTATCTAACGGGATAATTTACAGAGTATTACCAAGACTTTATGAGATTGATAAGGATCTTCCTGAGGCTTGGATTAAGTATGTTAAGAATAATCCTCCATCAGTTAAAGAAGTTTTATTGTACTTAGACAAAATTGGCTGGTCTAACCTTATTGATGAACGATGGACAAAAAAAGTAGTTAATGATATTAAAGAAGAATATCCAAATATTACAGAGGATATTTTAAATAAGGTATTAGATATAATTATAATTAAATAAATATACTGTAATAGTACACAGTATTTAATATGGTAGTAGAGGAGCCAAGTTTATCTCGCAGCATTTGGGATGCTGAGCACGTAGGGGGCAGAGCCCACCTACCATACTAGTAGTCAACTAGTCATAATCTTAAAAGAATAATATGAATCCCATAAAATTAGATTTTTCTTCTGATATTTACCAATTCGGGGAAGATATTTCTGCAGCTCGATTACATGCAAAACTCTTTAATGTTATTAGTTCAAAAATTAATATCATTGTTAATACAGAGGGGAATAAAAAATTAGATAAAGTTGGTTTTACCAAAAAGTTTCAAGAGCTTTATCCTTATTATCAATATCAAACGGCAGTATCACTTGGACATGATGGCAAAGATATTGAATCGTTAATAGAGGAAGATAAATCTCCTAGCTTTCTAAGAGCATTTGATGACGATGATGCTTGCAGTTTTGTTGCAGTTGATACTATAAATAAACAAGTGTTTAAGTTTAGTGATAAATGTTTTACTATTTGTTATGATATTTCCAATTTTATGGAAGTTCAGAAACTGTTACCAGTTTATCAAAATCTTTTAAACAGTTGTATCAAAACGGCTAATAGTATTGCTAAAGTTAATGTAATTACTTACGATGGTCAAGATTTTGAATTAGTTAGTTGCAAAATTAATTCTAATATGCCTATTGATTATGATAAACATTATAATGATGATTTCAAACCTATTGCGAAAAAGATCGATGAATTTATTGAATCTATAGATTCTGGATTAATAATCGCTCATGGTATTGCTGGAACAGGTAAAACTACATATCTGAGGCATTTAATGACTCATCATAATAAAAAGTTTATTATTTTGAGTAATGCTTTAATGAATAATATTGCAGACCCATCATTTATTAAGTTTATTTTGGAGCAAAAAGACTCCATTCTCATTCTTGAGGACTGTGAACAATTACTTCAAGATAGAAAGAATAATACTTTTAATAATGGAATTGCAAATATTCTTAATATGACAGATGGGTTGTATTCTGATATTTTAAATATTAAGATTATTGCAACTTTTAATGCTGACATTAAAGATATAGACCAAGCATTATTAAGAAAAGGTCGATTAGTAGCTAAATATGAATTTGGACCGTTGTCTGCAGATAAAACGAAAGCTCTAATGGAAGAACTTAATAAGTCTGATGATCATCCTACACAAATGACATTAGCTGATATTTATAATTTTGAAGATATTACAGGAGGAGAATCTGTAAGTAGAAAAAAAATTGGTTTTTAAATAAGTAGAAATATGAAAAAGTATTTTATAGTTGTTTTAGTAATGATTACTGTTACTGTAATGAGTTGTATTGGAGTATCGAATAAAACTACTGAAGTTAAAACTGACTCAACAAGTATAATTGTTGATTCAACTGAAGTAGTTGCAGATACTACTGCAGTAGATTCTATTCAGTAACAATTATTATTCTATAGTTTTAGCTGTTAATTTTTATTAACAGCTAATTTTTTCTAAATATTTAGATAATGGATATTAGAACAGATCTGCCAATAACAAAAGAATTTATTGACGAAGTGTCCTCAAATATTACTGCATATCGAGAAGAGATTACATGGTCTAGTAAAAATGGTGATGTATACACATTAGCTGATTTAAATAGTGGTCATTTGATTAATATCATTAAATTTATAATAAGAACTAGAACTAGGGTGGAAATCTTACCCATACTAAAGGCTGAGTTAAGTTATAGAAGTAATCCTTCAAAAGTAATTCCTATCACAATTATTTAAAAAAGAAACTTAAATACTACGTCAACAAATTTAAAGATTTTAAAATTGTTAAATGAATCCTCTAAAAAAGAACATTATTTTTTTGGATATTGATGGTGTTCTTAATTATACAAATTGGTATTCTAATCCTAGAAACTTTGGAAATATTAGCGGTCAAGAAGGAGACTTAGATCCATTCTGTATTGAACGTGTTAATGTTTTAGTTAAACAAACAAATTCTTATATCGTAATATCGAGTGACTGGAGGTACGATGAGAGACAATGTCGACTTAGATTGGAAAGAGCTGGTTTAACAGCTTTAATTATTGGATTTACTCCAATTCATCTATGAGACGAAAAGCAGTTGGATAAATCTAGAGGAGCAGAAATTCAAGGTTGGTTAAATAATAATCTATGTATTGTAAATAATTATGTTATACTAGATGATAGAACAGATATGTTAGAACATCAGCTTAGAAATTTCATACATGTAAACAGTCATACAGGATTATCTGACGATGATATAAATCAGGCTATTAATATTTTATCAAATTCCTATGGAGAATAATCCAAAATTGAGTCAAATTATAAAATATCAAGAAAAATATTTAGATATTAAGGACAGTCGAGTATCTTGAAGAAAAAAGTCTTCTTATAGAAAGTCTATCAAACGATGGGCATCAAAGGTAAGAAGAAGAGGCGATAACATACTTATACGGAAGAGTACTCAAGTGCTTTAAGAGGGCAGTCTTGAAAACTGTTAGGTTGTGTAACAAGCAACGCGTGAGTTGGAATCTCACCTCTTCCGCATTTATATTAGAATTATGGATAGAGAAGTTGGGGAAAGATTTACGATGGTAAATCCTGATACCTTAGAATCATTAGAACTACAAGTAGTAGAAATTCACAGCACAACTTGCCAAGGATGTTATTTTTGGCAAAAATGTGATTGTAAAATATCTGATGAGTTTTCCTATAGAGAAGAGATAGGATCCTGTTTTAAGACTTACAGAAATAACCATAAAAGTGTTATATTTAAATTACTCAGAGAACAAAAAAATTCTAATGATATAATAATTACCGTTAACATTATTTAGTCATGTTTATAGTGCAATATTTGCACTTTGAAATGGAGTTTAAGCTAATCTAGTGAAAGCACTAGACTGAAAATCTAGGGAGCCAGGAGCGTAACCTGGAAACTCCACAGAATCGTCTCTAGTCTAGCACAATTATTAATAAAGTTACTGTAAATTATTATAATTGCTGAAAGGAGATATGCTTTCTAAATTATTTATCAGTAGTCTTCGTCTAGAAGCTTAGGATACAGATAAAAGATCAGTTAAAATAAGGTTTTAATTTATTTGCTGAGTCTCTGAGAGAAAGGTGCAAATCCTTTAGATTACTATTTTTTCTGCATGTATGACCGAGTGGTGAGGTGCGGCTCTGCAAAAGCCATTACGTAGGTTCGAGTCCTGCTACATGCTCCTAATCTTATGCATTGTTGGTATTAGTGATAGCATATGTGACTTCCAATCACAAGGGGAGAGTTTGAATCTCTTACAATGCTCAAATAATAAGTAATATGAAAAGTTGAAATTTTATAACACATAAACAAAAATTACACTGAGGATATAGGATCTTACTAATGGAGAATCAAGGTAAAGCATTTGGCAGCATTTACTGATATTTTGATGAGCCTAGAGATCTTTATATTGATATGATTAGTGTTTCAGAAGAAAGTCAACAAAAAGGATTGGGCACATTCTTATTGAAGAAACTAGAACACATTTGTGTTAATGATTTGTCTGCTGAAAAAATTTCTTTATGAACATTCAAGAATAGTTGAACAAAAAAATGGTATAATCGTTGTGGATATAAGGATGCAGAACCTAATGAGTCGGAACCAGAAACAATTTGAATGGAAAAAAGAATAAATTCATTTTAATCTTATATATTTACTTAACTTAATGACACTTAAATTTGTTAAATGGCAACATTAAGAAAATTAAAAGGATTTAGCTCAAATTAAAAAATAATACATCAATAAAAATAGTATAATAAAATGATCAATCTATCTATTTTAGAAACAGGATGGTATCAAACTAGCAACGATGAAATTAAATACATTTACGTTAACTCAGAAAATTGTGATGATGAATCATCTGATATTGAAATTGACTGTATGTTAACGGCTGCTGGAAATATTGGAATCCTTAATAATACTCTATCAGACACATATCATTTTAAAATTCCATCAAGTAAATTAGGTACTGTAAGTTATTTAGGAGATTGTATTTTGCCAAATGTAATTACAACACAAATGGCTGAAAACTACTCAGATCCAACTATTATCTGTAGAACAGCATTATTGTCATTGATAATGAAATTTACTAAACGAAAGGATAATTCTGTTAGAATACAAAAAGAAACAAAACTTAGTGATATTTTTGCAGGTATTTCTGTTTCTGGTATAGCTATGTTATTGTTCACATATTTTGGAATACAAACATATGAGTTTGACGGGTTTAAACCTGAGGATGCATCCATTCTAGATTTGTGTAACTATTTACTAGAAAAATTAAATCTATAATTATATTAAAGCCCAAGTGGAGGAATTGCTAGACTCCCCAGACTTAGGATCTGGTATCCGAAAGGATGTGCAGGTTGGAATCCTGTCTTGGGTACTAAATTTAACTGAAATTATGATAAAAATTTATGATCCTAAAACTAATACACTTGATTGGAAGTTGTTAGACCAAATTCCAGAGATAGTAGCTTTAAAAAACACTCCTCAGAATCAAAAATATCATAAAGAAGGAAATGCTTTTATACATACATGTTTGGTAACACAAAATATGCTAGATTGTATTGAATTAGGGCATCCTTTTATTGAAAAACAACACATGTTTGAGGATGATGATTTTAAGGAGATGTTAGTATTATCTGCTTTACTTCACGATATTGGTAAATCTACTGTAACGAAACTAGGAGAAGACGGCTTATACCATTGTAGAAATCATGCTGAAGAAGGAATAAGAACTGCTGATCCAATGCTTCGAGAGTACTTTAAAGATGATAAAATGAAGGACTTTAAAGTTTTAGCAATATGTAATATGATTAGGTATCATATGCGTCCTTTATATATTTTTAATAAGGCAAATCCAGCAAATAGAATATTATCATTAGCAAATGATTTGAAATATGTTTTAATGGATGCTCTTTTGTTATTAAAGTATTGTGACTGTAAAGGCTCTCTAACTGATGAAGATACCAGGTGGTGCGAAACGTTATACAAAGTGAGAGAGTTATATTATAATACAGTTACCTATAAAGCTGGAGAAGAAGTTACGATTGAAAAAATTAGTGACAATACTACCTGTGAATATGAATCTGGAAATCATCCAAATGGTATTAATGTAGGATATCGTCGATCAGGTAAATTACAATATCCTGTAACAGTTGGAACTCGGTGTACTATTGGGTTTCCATTCTCTAGCTCTCCTGTAACAAAAATTATTGATAAATGTACTTTCGAAACAAAAAACTCAGTATATAAAATATTTAAACCAGAAAAGTAATGAACTTTATTTGTGTAGTAAAAGATCCAGCTATTATTCTTTGAACCTTAATTCAGAAAGGTTTTAATTGTGTTAATCCAAAATTTGCATCAGAAGTAACAGCTCTAGGAGCTGAGGGTAAATTATCTGATAAATACCCTTATCTTTTTATAGCAAAAATTCATAAAGATTATGCAATTTTTAAGGATAAGCATACAGCTGAAAGATGGCTAGCTTCTAAAGGTATTAATTCCTATCAACGTTATTGGACAGTAGATGACGTTTTAAAGGCTTTAGGCGTTAACAAAACAGAAGCAGAACAGAGACAAGAAGCTATTAATATTATTAATGGTAAAACAAGAAATATGGATAAAAAAGAATTTAGCTCAATTGCTAATTTGATGTCGTCGTTGCTTGGCGGTGATTTTGAAAAAATGTTAAAAGAGATTAAGGAAGAACTGGAAAAGGAAGATAAAAAAAATAATTCTGAGGAGGAATCTTTAGAAGAAAAATCTGGTACCTTTGAAGACGCTATTATTCCTGGTTATATTGTAAAATTTGCCATTGATGATCTTGATTATGGAGTCATTTTAGCAAATAGGATGATTGTATGTTTTGGTAATGATGGAAGAGTTAAAGGATATCTAAAGAAGTTCACTCAAGATACTCCAAGACCAATTGCAGGAATTTATAAACCTACTGAGGAGGCATATGGTTTTAGTAAAACTAATAAAATGATTCCAGTATGGGTAGCTCCAACGCAGGAGGTAGTTTATACTATGGAGGATATTGAAAAGAAACTTGGTTTGGAACCTGGTTCACTCAAAATCAAATAATAAAGAGGGAATTTCCCTCTTTTTTGCTTTAATAATATGGGTAAATATATTAGGGATTATCAAGTAGATAATTTTTCTGACGAGGATCTTGAACAAATAAAACCAAAAAAGAATAAAATTAAAAAATTCAAAGAACCAAAAAATTCTAAGGACTCTAAGAAAAAACCTTTAAGGAAAATAAAAGATGAAATTTAGTATTGAAGATGTTTGGTTATATCCAACTGAGATTGCATCAGAATCAGTAGATTATAATATATATAATAAAGACGGTAAGTTACCTGTGTTTACTTCCGTTGAGGAACCATTAAAACTTGAGGAGTATATTGAGTTAAGTAAACTTGGGATTAACACGATTATCCCACAAAGTATTAGTTTGAAGGAACGGTTATCGATGATTCATCAATCATTTATAGATTTATCCTATCACGAATTAAATAATTTGTTATCAAGCGACAGTTTTACCTCTAATTTCGATAACACAAAAACATACTATATTTATATAGAATATACTCCTTATAATGGTAAACAATTTTTTCATACCTGTAAATATATTAAACGACAATTTGGAGGAAATGTGTTATTAATGGTGTCTAATATTGGCTCACCTGAATTATATTTAGAATGTTGTAAAACAGGCATTGATTATGTTATTCTTGTAGATCCTTCTCGATATGCAGATATTAAATTTTCGTATCCATCTGGGTCTTTAATTACTGATTGTAAGAGTAAGCAATGGGAAATTCAAGAAACTATCAAATCAAGTCAAAATGTAGGAATTTTTTGTCCTTATACAGCAACTTCTATTATTCATATCGAATATACCTTAAACCAAATTCCAAGTTTTAGAAGTTTAGTTTTAGGAGCTGATTATGTTATGACGAAATTTAATTCCTCGAAACTTGACTATAATACGCATGTTAAAGCTATAGAAACCAGATTATTTAATATAATGCAGTATGGAGGAATTAGAACTTTATCCGATTTTGAAAAAATTAAATATATTGTTAAATAATGGAAGATAAAATTATATATTGTAAACTAACTGAAAAAAGTTCTAGAAAGGTTTGGGTTATAGAACCTAAACAGTTTTATCCTGATAAAACCGAAATATATCCTTTATCTGTTTCCTTAGCGTCTACTGTGATTGATAGAATAGAACATCCAATAGGATGTGTTATTGGTCTTTATAGTAGTAAATTAACTCTAGCAAGTACTAAAAAGTATTATTCATATTCTGGAGAAAAATGTGCGGAAGTCTATGACGATCCAGTATCAGGACCTGGATATCAAAGATATATAAGGAATCGAGACAAAACTCCAGAAGAAATTGCTGCAGAGGAAGCTAAAATAAGTAAAACGTTACTATCTCATCTACTTAGAGATACTCAGACCAAACCTCTAACAATTGAACAACATGGATTCTATATTGAAGATGATAAGTATTATCTTCTAGTTCGGAATATTAAAAAAGTAGTTAATACTTTGTTATTAGGACCAACTGGTAGTGGTAATAAACTTGCAAATTATATATAATATTATTATTTTTGCTCATATTAATTTTTTAATACTATATGGGTAAAATTAAAGAAAGTGAATTCAATAAAATATTGAATTGATATTTAGTAGATTTAAAAAGTTGTTCCTGAATTGGAAAACAATATGGTGTTTCTTATGCCACAATAGTAAAAATCTTAAAAGACCTTGGAATTAAAGTTATTAATAGACAAAATCAACATATTTGAACAGACGCTGATTTAATTAATGATTTTAATAATGGTCTATCAGGAGAACAAATAAGAAAGAAGTGAGGAATTGATAAAAGTATTTTATACAGTCATTTGAAAAAACATCGACTACATTTGACAAATTATCAAAATCAATGTAAGTTTAATGAACATGTATTTGACTGCATAGATACTGAAGAAAAAGCATATTGGTTAGGATTCATTTTTGCTGATGGATATATTTCTTCACATACTCCAAATAAGAAGAAAACGTATAGGTTTGAATTATCTTTAGCTATAAAAGATAAAGATCATTTAGATAAATTTAATATCTTTATGGGATACTTAGGAAATAACGTAAAATGTGATTCGTATAGATGTAGATGATTTATTGGAAATAAACATCTATGGACAACATTAAACAATTACGGTTGTACTCCAAGGAAATCATTAACATTAAAATTTCCAGATAAAACAATTTTTAAATCAAAAGATTTAATTAGACACTTTATCAGAGGTTATTTTGATGGTGATGGATGTGTTACTCTACAAAAGAATAAATACAGTATCCGCCCATATGTTTCTATTATTGGAACATGAGAATTCCTAAATTCTATTGAACATTATCTAAATTATCCAACTTTAGCTAAAATATATAAAGATAAACGTTCACAGAAAAATACGTATACTTTATGATTTAAGACTATCGAAAGTTTTGACTTTTTAGATAAAGTTTACGAAAACGCTACTATTTATTTAAACCGTAAATATAATAGATATTTGCAAACAATATTGCCGTTTTAAAGAGAAATCTTTAAAATTATTAGAGAGCAAAATCGGTGAAGGCTGAGATGCTAATACCGAGGTAATAGCAGATTTAAAAGATCTGCTACACCGTAACGCGTAGAGATTGAAACTTAGAAATAAGAATATAATATCTCCAAGAGTGTTCTCCACCTTATTTATGTTAGTACATAAAAGGTGAAAATGTACGCTGAGCTATATCAAAAAGGAAGATATAGAATCATAGGATAAAAAGCCTATGAGATAACAAAACTGAAAACCGAGGTTATAGCTTTAGTTGCTAAGCAATTAGGTTTAGAGTGTGAATATTATGACATGGGTGCAATGGCTGATCCTATTGCTGATTTGTTAGGTGTTCATAGGTTAGAAAATGGTAATTCTATTTTTGATTTTGCTAAGTTTTGTGATGATATACAGAAACCTAAGATAATCATTCTTGATGAGCTATCTAGAATGCCGCATACTTGTGCTAATATTATCTATCCGTTATTAGACAACCGACGTTATCTTCCTGTGGAAATAGCAGGTTCAAAAGATGTTAGGCGTATACCTGTACATCCTAAATGTGTGTTTTTTGCTACTGCAAACATCGGTATTGAGTATACTGGTACTTCAACTATGGACAAGGCGTTGACGAACCGTTTCTTTCCTATAGAGTTAGATTATTTGAATGCAACTAATGAAACTAGTGTTCTTGTAAAAAGATGTGGAATTGCTAAATCAGATGCTAAGATTATTTCTAATCTTGCCGAATCTATTAGAAAAATGAAAAGAAATTCTGATTTAGAAACCGCTATTTCAACGCGAGAAACTTTAATGATTGCTGACTTAATCTATGATGGATGGGAACTTGTTAATGCAGTCAAAGCCGTATTACTGCCACTTTACGAGCAAGATGACAGAGAAAAAATTATTAAACTTATAATGAGTAAGTAATGGCTGTTACTGATTGGTTTGGGAGAAATAAGAATAGGAATTATATATCAGAACATGGTAATCATAAGTTACAATGGGATTTTGGAATGGAGAATTCCTATTCTTCATTCTTTGCTCCAAACTTAGATAAACAAAAATTAATTAAAGACTCTTATAAACACGCTTGTGATATTAGGGATATTATGGAAGTCCCGAAATCAATTAAAGTTAGTTTATTTGCCCAACCTAGTTCTTACAGCACCTCTAAAAAGGTTGTAATTTCAACTAATGTTTTTGATGATTCTAAGTTGAATAATAATCAAAAATTAGATATCTTTTTAGGATTAGCAGTTCATGAGTTCTCCCATATTTTATACACTAATTTAAATTCAGTAAAGAACTACAAATCAGACGATTACATTGGACAGTTAACTAATACAATTGAAGATGAGCGGATTGAAAGTAAGGCAACATATTTCTATCCAGGATACGCTAACTTCTTAAAAGAAGTAAAATATTACTATTTTAAAAAATGTTTCAAGGAAGAACATTTAAATGATGTAACTGATGTTTTGCAAACAGTATTTTACATTATTAGGTATCCTGAAAATGTAAGTGAAGACATTTATAATCGGCATATAGTTTTATTTGAAAAAATCAAAAATGTTATGTCTTCTTTGGGCAAATCATTTGTAGAGTCTAATTCAAAAGCAAAGAAAATTTGGAAATTAATCTGTGATTATTTTGAACTCCCACCAGAACCTCCAACAAATAATAAAGAGTATTCTCAAGAAGGAGAACCAGATGAGGGTGATAGTAATGATAACAGTGATATGAGTCAAGGAAATGAATCTTCTGACAATCGCTCTGGTAAAAGTGAGAGTAATTCGACTTCTGAAGGCTCTAATTCCGAAGGCTCTAACTCAGCAACGTCTAAACCTGCTGAAACAGGCACTGTAAAGCCAAGATCTGAAGAGGAGTTAAAAGACTTTGCAAATTCTATAGCGAGAAGAATCTCTAAGGTTACAAGCAGTTACACTACTCAACGTAGTTCTGAAATTAGAACATCATGGGATGCAGAAGAATATTCTGGAGATTTAGTAAGAGAGAGTGATGATTTAGTATTGCATCGTCAGGGAAATAATCAGGAAAACTATAATGAAGTTAAGACTCAGTTAGGAGTTTCTATTACACCACTAGTTAATGCTTTTAGCAAATTTTTTGTTGAACAAAAATATAATCTTAGTGGGTTAAGAAGAGGTAAACTTGATACAGGAAAACTTGCTGAAGCTTATCAAAATGTTGAGACTGTTTATACACAAACATTCGAAAGAATAACCCCAGGATTAGATTTATGTCTGTTAATTGATGAATCAGGTTCAATGGATGGAAGCAAAATTGATACTGCTCAGCAAGCTGCAATCTTATTAAATGAAGTTTGTTTAAAATTACCTAAATGTAACTTGTTTATTTATGGTCATACTGCTGATATTGTATCATCTGGCGATACATTTATTAATGTTTATCGAGACTCTTGGAACAAGAATAAGTATTCTTTAGGATCTGTAAGAGCAATGTGTAACAATAGAGATCATGAAGCAATCGAGGAAGTTTATAAACTTGTAAGAAAACAAACTAATAACCCTCTTTTAATGTTTGTAATATCTGATGGATATCCTGCTGCACGAGGTTTACCTAATTTATCAGAATCAATAAAGTTGGTAAAAAAGACAGTTGACTGTATAGAATCAAGAGGTGACACAGTTATTTGTCAGATAGCTATTGAAAGTGATATTGATCCTCAAAAAATGTTTAATAATTATATTCATCTTACAGATTTAGATACATTTCCTAGAGATTTATCTAATTATGTACTAAAAACTCTTATATCAAAACTTAAAAGAATTGATATATAGATTTTATATTTCACTGTTTTTTATTATTTTTGCAGTATAACTAAAAATAATAAAACACTCAGGTCGGTCAATGGTAGGCTCACGGTCTTTAACTATTTAAAATTATGGAAAAATGACAAACAATTGAAAAAGGTTACTTAGGGAATCTTATAGTTGAAAAGAACTTTATTCAACAGGGTTTTAATTTGTTTAAACCTGTATTAGAAAATGGTAAAGTAGATCTAATTGTAGAGAAAAATAATAAATATTTTAGACTACAAATAAAAACTGTACAAAAAGATGGAAATACCAAAAGAATTCCTATTAGAAAAATTTCTCACAATATGGGATTATATAAAATTAGTAGGTATACTAATGTAGAAATTGATTATTTTATTGGGGTTGATATAGAGAATGAAGATTTATATATCTTGCCTGTATCATTTTCTTCTAAGTATAAAAGTTCAATTGGACTAAATGTTTGTCAATTTTTTAAAAATAATTTTAAACAAATGGAGCGTTGTAATGGAAACATTACAAATGAACACGATGATAACGTTGAATCCTTAACAGATAACGCTGATGGTAACGACGTCGGAATGGAGAATTCCCCAGCCGCGAACGAGTAGATAATCGTGCACCTAAGTTCTATAAGAATATGGTGATGACGTACTCTAGACCACAAACAAGATATTTTCTGATAATACTAAGGAGAATTTAAGACCTTGAAAGAATATTGGTGCACGAGTACCAAGGGTCTTGGCAGCGAAAGCTGTAGTGGTAAGCAAAACCGTCAATAGGGGTTCGAGTCCTCTACTGAGTGCTAAGTATCTAGAAATTAATAAGTTATATTATGTTACTTTCTTTTGAAAAAGAAGAAATTCAAGAATTAGCAGAAGAACTAAACTGCACAACGCAAGAAGCGGGTATTATTTATCTAAGGCAGGAAGGATATACTTATGCACAAATACGATTAAAACTAGGTAATCCTTCCAATAAACTAATTAGACAAACACTACTAAAATATGCACCTAATCTTATAGAAAATAATGAAAAAGTTTAAAATATTGTTACACGATTATATAATTGTAATCGCTTTACTTGCTTTTAGTGTCTTATATATTAAATTTTCTACAGAATCTGTATCTGCAGAACCTTCCAATATTGAAATAGAGTCTCCAAAAGAAGACTCTATTATTATTTTAAGGGATTCGTTAACAGAATGGCAAGTATTTATCATGGCGCTTATTGAAGTTGAATGTGAAAGAAACCCTAAAGCTAAATCTCCTGGTGGTGCAGTAGGGCCATTTCAAATAACACAGTCTTATATTAGTGAAATTAATAGAGTATATAAAACTAATTTCATCTTACAAGATGCCTATAATTTGGATAAAGCATTGAGTATGTTTGAAATGATGAATGATTATCACAATCCTGATAGGGATATAAATAAAGCTATTAAACTCCATAATCCTAAAGCTGGTAACTGGTATACTAAAAAGGTAAAACAGAGAATGCACGCTATTGAGTTTAACGAGGAAGTTAGAGCTAAAATCATAGATTTATATAATATTTATTAAAATGATAAATCCAGTAGAAATTATCAACTTTAGTGTTATAGAACCAGCAATTTCTGCAAAGGCGTTTGAAATTCATTATAAACAACACTACTTACAATACGTGAATAAACTTAATGTGCTCATTGCAGATACAATATTTGATTCTTTAAGCGTTGAACAGATTATAAATAACTCTGAAAAAGGAGGCGAGATTTATAATAATGCAACCCAAGTTTGGAACCATGAAAGATTTTTTGAACAGTTTACTGGGCAATCTCATTGGTATTTTCGTGGCAGTGTTTATAAAAAATATAACGTATATATTCCAAGCATACCTAATTTGTTAGCAGAAGCTAGTTCTAAACTGTTTGGTAGTGGCTACATTTGGCTAGTTGCCGCTTACAACACATCTACTCAACGTTTTAACATACTTGTTCAGTGTTTTAAAAATTCTCAAACTCCTATTGAAGATGAGACTTTAATTCCTCTAATTTGTATAGATATGTGGGAACATTCTTACTATTTAGATTATCAATCATACAAAATCGATTATATTGAGAATTTGTTTGATAAAATCGATTGGTCTGTTATAGTAAACAGAATACCAAAATAAAACTTAAAGCTTAAAAATGAAGAGAACATTAATAGAAGTATTAGCTATAATTGCAATTTTTGCTCTTATATTGCATTTAGGGAAAACTATCAAAGATCTTAATACTAGATTAGCATATTCTGTTAATAATGAAAAAGCATATGCTGCTGAAAGGACTGATTTAAAATCAAAAAATAGAACCTTTCAACTTACAATAAAACAACTTGAAAGCTCTACCGACTCCTTAACAAGAAAACTGAAAGAAGTAGCTAATGAAAGTGGAATTAAGGATAAGAGAATTAAGTCACTACAATATCAACTTGAACATTATTCTAAAACAGATACAATAAAAATTCAAGACACAATTTTTAAAGATCCTCAGTTTGTATTAGATACATGTGTCCAAGACGAATGGAATAAATCTTGTTTACATTTAAAGTATCCAAATGAGATTACTATGAACCATGAGTACACTAATTCCAAGTATATATTAGCTGAAGGAAAAAGGGAAACAATTAAACCTAGAAAATGGTTTTTACCTCGCTGGTTTAGTAAAAAACACACCATTGTTGAAATTACAGTTGTTGATGAAAATCCATATGTAATTACTAAAGAACAACGTTTTATACAAATCGTTGAAGACTAATTATGAAAACTTTAACCGCTATAGCATTAAGGGACTATATTGACGATAATGGTGTTTTTATTTGTACTCAAGGCCAAAATGTAACTATTATTAAAAGTAATAAAGATTGTTTAGTTAAAACTTCTTGTGGATGGTATGAGGCAGATGTAGAGGATTTTGAAGTAAAAGAACCGAAAAATGAAGTATCAGGAGTGTTTAAAAAGAGGATTTGATAAAGAAGAAGAATTTGCAAAGTTATTAGTTAGTACCTGTGGTGGAGTTGTTCAAAAGGCAAATCCTAAAGAGGATATACATGATCATATAGATTTGTGGTGAATCATTAATGGAAAGACTGTTGGATTAGATATTAAGGCTCTTAAAAAGCAGTCTAGAAATGATAAAGTTTATAGCAATACTATTCATTGGATAGAACTAAAAAACGTTAATGGTAAACCTGGTTGGCTTTTTGGAAAATCTGATTATATAGTTTTTGAAGGGGTTAATATGTGGATTGTTGTAAAAAGAAAAATATTATTAACCTTTCTTAAACAAAATGTTAACTTTAATACTATCCATGAATCACTTGCTAATTTAAACACATATGAATTATATCGTCGGAGTGGTAGAAGTGATTTAATTCTTAAAATCCCAGTAGAGGACCTACTTAAATTAAATTCAAAAATTATTATAAAAAATGAAGCGACTTAATATAGCTCTTGTTGCACATGATGCTAGAAAAAAGGAATTAGTTGATTGGGTTAAATTCAATATACATTCACTATATAACCATCACATTATTGCTACTGGTACCACTAGTAAATTACTTGGCAATATTATGGTTAAGCAAGTTACAGAGACAGATTGGAGAGAGAAAGAATATTTTGTAAATAAATATCTCGATATAACTCCTGTTCTTTCTGGTCCTCTGGGAGGTGATCAAATGATTGGTGCTATGATTGCAAAAGGACAAATTGATGTATTAATTTTCTTTTGTGATAATCTTATTACACAGGGACATCAAACTGATATTTCAGCATTAACTCGACTAGCTTCACTGTATAATATTGCATTTGCAACAAATCGCACTACTGCTGATATGATTCTTACCTCTTCTTTATTTGCAAATGAAAGTTACCAACCCATTAAAAATGATTTTAGTACATATTTAAACAGACCATTATATGAAAAAAGCTAGATTTTATTATCCTAAACCTGTAGAGTTTATTGATGGTGCAGTTTTCCCAGACACTGATAATATCATTATAAATCCTAAAAAACTTATGGTAAACGTTATACTATGGTTTCTGTGTATAATGATGAAAATGATAGTATTAGATTTGGTGTGGCTACTTGTTGTCCTGAAGATAAATTTGAAAAAGCAATTGGAAGAAAAATTGCACTAGAAAAAGCTGATTCTGAGCCTTTCTTGATCATAGATAATGCAACTAAAGAAATGGAAAGAACAGGTTTAACATTCTCAGAATTAGTAATGAAATGTCTCAAACACCATACAAATTTCCTACTTGCTTCAGATGGAAAATACAATAAATACCTTAAGTCAGAAACTCGTGTGCCCCTAAGGAATTTTAAAGAATTGACCGATCTTGAAGATGCTGAAGAGGAGATAATACGGGATCAAGTTGATAGTATAATTTTTGCTATGAAAGGTGATGGTTGATTTTGTACTTAATGGAAAGATCATTCTTGAGGATCACAACTTAAATAAATTTCAAGAAGATTTTGCTCAACTACTATATAAATACCAAACTGTTTTCAAGGGAGAAATAAGAAGTTATAGTTTTGAGGAATGCGAAATAATAGAACCAGAAGTTAGTGATTAAAATTTATACTGATGGGAGTTATAAACCTTCTACAAATCAAGGAGGGTATGCTTCAATCATTATTAATGATGATAAAATAGTTAAAATTTTACAACAAGGATATATAAATACTACAAACAATAGGATGGAAATTATGGGAGTTTTAAAGGCATTAGAGTTTTTTAAGACTCCTCAAGATATTATTATCTATTCAGATTCAAGTTATGTAGTAAGTAGTATGTCTAATAATTATGTACGGAGATGAGTATCAGATAATGATACATCAAAAAAGAACATGGATTTGTGATCTAAGATCCTAAACTTATCAAATTTTCATAATGTAAAGTTTGTATGAGTTAAGGGTCATAATGATAATAGATGAAACGAATTAGCTGATATTTATGCAAATATATCAGCTACTGTCGAAAACCCACAAATAGACTTAGAAGACTAATAAATATGAATAGTAAACAATTAAGATTGAAAAAAGTTGGAAACCATTGGCTTCCCTGTATTTCCCATGAAATTGGCGATAATATAGCACTTAACAAAAAAATTGATAGATACTTAGATTGTTTAGATTTTAGCAAAATGGAAGAAGTTGTTATTGAGTTTGAAGAGCTAGATATTATATGGGATGGTCTTAATATTGTTTACTTTAGTGAGGAAGATATTACTAGATATCTAACTACTGATGATGACTTTAATATTAGGTTTACTATCAACAATCATAATTTTGAAATTTCATCATCTCTTTACTGGCTTCTAGAAGATCAATTTAACTTCAACTTTCATAAAGTAGGTTATAAGATTCATATTCTTTAGATAATAGGAAACTATTTATTATTTTTAATTTTATTTACTATGAAAATGAAAACTGAAGCACCAAGTATTGAAAAATTAGATCTTAAAAGACGTAAATGTACTTTAAGTGACGATATGATTCGATTGATGCTAAGACAGTTAACTCATGAAATGTACAATCATAACTTGTATAGAAGTTTTGCAAACTTTTATGGAGTTAGAGGTTTTCAAGTACTAGAGCAATATTATATTGATCGTGCTGAGGAAGAAAAACTGCATCATGATTGGGTATATGGATATTTAAATGAGTGTGATGCTGAGTTTATTTATCCCGAAATTCCCGCCATTTCAGAAAAGTTTGAAGATATGATTACTCCTTTCCAATTAACAGTTGATAAGGAAATTCAAACAACTATGGAAATTAATGAAATGGTTGATTTAGCTTGTGATACAAGCGATTGGGCGACTTTTAATTGGCTCAATGGGCATGATCCTAAGACTGGTATGCTAGTTAACGAGCAGGTAGATTTCTGCCTGGTTATATAGTAATATATAATAAGAACAAACCAAAAACGGTGAAGGCTGAGATGCTAATACCGTGCTAATTTAGAATTTAAAAAATTCTAAACAGTGTAACGCGTAGATTTTGAAACTAATTATTAATTTTAAATTTGTTTGTGAGTTTAATAAAGAATTATTATCTTTGTACTGAATCTTTAAAAGAATTAGTATGGCTAGAATTAAACAAACAAACAAGTTTTATGAAAATAAGATTTTTCAATCAAAATCTTATGGAGATTTTAAAGTATTAAAATATAATAATACCTTTAATGTAGAAATAGAGTTTTTAACTACTGGATATAAAACTTCAGTACAGTTGAGTAATGTTAAATCTGGTAGTGTCAGAGATCCTTATTATCCAATAGTTTATGGTGTTGGATATATGGGAGAAGGTCCTTATAAGTCTCGGCCAGTACAAAATGGCCCGCAGAGCAGATGTTATAAAATTTGAAAGGAAATGTTGGGAAGATGTTATTGTAATAGCACTTCAAGTTTTATAAATTATGGAGCTTGTGGAGTTGTTGTATGTTCAGAGTGGCATAATTTTCAAAATTATGCAAAATGATATTATAAAAACTGCATAAACGAATCTTATTGTGTTGATAAAGACTTTTTAGGAAAAGGTCTTAAAATTTATAGTCCTACGACTTGTTGCTTTATTCCTGAAGAGATTAATGCACAGTTAACATTAAGACAATCAAGGAGAGGAAAATTTCCATTAGGTGTAAGACCCTGTGGAAAAAAATATCAAGCACAATTAAACAAAAACTCTAAAAAAATTCCGTTAGGTGTATTTAATACAATTGAAGAAGCATTTAATGCATATAAAACAGCTAAAGAAGCATTTTTGAAAGAGCTGGCTGAGAAATATAAAGCTACTATTTCTAAAGAAGTTTACTATGCATTAAAAAGTTTTCAAATAAACATTAATGATTAGAATAAAATAAATCCAAGAGTGGTTTGCCCCTATATTTTAGGGTGAAAATGTACGCTGGACTATAGTAAAATGAAACTATAGAAGTTAAGATAAAAAGCTTAACGATAACAAAATTGAGAAGAAGAAAATATCAGTCGAACAGCATTAGATATAGCAGAGTCTGAAGGCAGTTGGCTTAGGAAAGAAAAATCGATCATGGCAGCCTATAAAGGTGATACGGATTAATTAAAATGCCTAATAATGTCTCTAATAACTGATTTAGGATTAGATCAACAATATACTACAGATCGTCCAATACTGTATCCTCTACCTATAGTATTCCCTAAAGTTATTGACAAAGAGTATATAAGTTACTTAGTTAGTTTAGGTGTTACTTGTATTTTAGATACATCTGATCCTAAGTGGCATAATGCACCATTAAGTTGGATTTCTTTGTATTTAGGAGATGGTCAGAACATGCATAACGTTAAATTATTGTTACACATAGTGCTCCTTCTTTTTGTTTTCCTCAGATAAAAAGTGATATTGTTTATGAGTATGCAAAGTATGATGAAACTTTATTAGATGATATTTCTAAGGAAAGAATAGTTTTTGATAAAATATATGAGGATTATAAGGACACAATAACCAACTGGTTTTACGGCCACTATCATCAGTCTCATTTAGAGCAAATAAATGGAATTAATTTTCGTTTACTAAATATAGAAGAATTTTGTGAATACCACACCACAGATAATTACAATATATTGTAAAATTTGTGCTATTGAAGAAGGTCAATATACAGCAATTGTTGTAGAAGATTTAAATAGAGATTATACTGATGATCTCAAATACGTAACTGTTATAAAGTTACCAAATTGAGGCTCTTCTATAATGCAGGTTGGAGATATTGGTTATCTTCAATTTGAATCTATAGAAGGTGGAGTTACTCAATGATTTAATAAATCATCAGAAGATTTTGAAGTTTATAAATATAATAATAATTATTTTATAAACTTTTTTATACAAAAAGATAAAAATAATATGAAAGAATTTAGTTTTTAAATATGAATACAGAATTTGGTGAAAAATTACAGAGTGCAATGAGCTCTATTGATTCCTTAACTTGGAGAGATAAACAAGGTAATATTGTAAAATTAGTTGACGCCTCAAAAGAAGAATTACAGAAATGATATAACCATTGCTGAGAAATGCTTCATAATGAGAGTCTTTACAATCCAGGAAAGATTAAGATTAGAAAGAATATTCATCTTACTTGAGATGCTTGTAATACTGAACTATTTGTCAGATATTTATTGCATGAATGTAATACTGAACTAAAAACTAAAAAAGACATATTAGATTATATTAATTCTAAGAGAACTACTGGTGATCAAGATGTCTTAAATGAATCTATTGCCATTTTATTTAGTGGTCTTCCTCCTATTTTTGAAAAAGTAACTGTTAATAGGTTAATGGATGCCTGTTTTGATAAATTAGACGTTCTTAACAAGAAAATGATTTCAGATAAATTTATCTGGTCTCAAGGAATTTGATTAACTGAGGAAGAAAAGGCAGAATTAACCGAGATTATGCCTGATGGTAAAATCAGAAATAGAATGGAAGTTATTAAGGAAAGATTAGCAGGATATGTTAATGCTGATGTTAAACTTAGGATCACTCCAACTGGATTAACTTTTGCTGAGTTTCGTTCTCTTGTACAACTACCACCTCTTCCTAAAATCAGCTCATTATCAACAGTAGCCCTTAAGACATTGAGGGATAAAATCCTGTTATTGTTAGATAATGATCTTGATTATCACATTAATAAATGGACAACACTTATTAATAATATTGAAAGAGTTGCAGAGTTTAAAAATTATCAATTAGTAACTAAGAATTAGTATATAATATTGAAAGTTAATAACTTATAATATAAAACTTATTAAACTCTTTTTAGTAAGTTGCTTTAATATTTCTATAAATTTTCGTATCTTTGATGGACAGAACTGAAAGACAAAAAGTAGGAATAAGACGATGAATTGATGGAGGTGGAAGAGGTACCCTTGCCTGGAGTACGGGTTTAGGTAAGACTTATGCCACAATACTTCTAATAAAGGAATTATATAAGGCGAATCCTGCCTTAGCGGTTTTAGTTGCAGTTCCTACTAATGTGTTAAAAGAACAATGAGTTAGAGAGTTGGCCAAATACCAGCTCTTTTCTGTCTGTAAGGTAGAAGTTTTTAACACCATTGTAAAACATAGTTATACAGTTGATTTATTTGTAATAGATGAGTTACATAATGCTGCTAGTCCTGTACATATCTCGATGTTTGAAAAAGTCAAGTACAGGTATTTTTTAGGCTTAACTGCTACTTTCGAACGATTAGATGGCAGACATAAATTATTAGAACAGTACACTTCAATTTGTGATAAAATTACTATAGAAGAAGCTGTTCAGAATAAGTGACTATCTGATTATCGAAACTACAAGGTAATACTCGACGTTGATCTAACTAAATATAATGAATGAAATCAAAAATTCCAGTCATTATTTGCTTTATTTGACTTTAACTTTGATTTAGCTATGAAGTGTGTTCAAAGTCCAAAAATTGCAGCTTTATATGCTAAGAAACTTGGAAGAACACTAAAAGAAATAAGAGGCTTTGCAGCTGCCTGAATGAAAATGTTACGTAATAGAAAGTCCTTTGTAATGTCTCACCCTAAGAAGCTTGAAATAGCAAATAAAATTTTAGATGCTCGAAAGGATAAAAAATGTATTACATTTTCCGCTACAATTAAAGATGCAGAGCAATTTAGATCTAGAGGAGCTCTTATATTACATAGCAAACAAAAGAAACAAGAGAATAAACAGATTATTGAAAACTTTAATAGTCTAACTTCTGGGGTATTAAGTACTTCAAAATCCGCAGATGCTGGTTTAGATGTTAAAGGGCTAAGTGTAGGAATTATTCTTAGTGGTGACAGCTCTAAAACACGTACTACACAACGCGTTGGCAGAGCAATTCGTCAGGAGGAAGGCAAAATAGCAGAAATATTTACATTAGTTATTGGTAAAAGTATTGAGGAGAACTGGTATTCTAATGCTAATGTAAATCAACAGTATATTACTATAAATGAGAATCAATTAGATATTATACTTAATGGTGGAGAAGTATCTACTAAAACAAAGAGAGGTATTGCTGATACAAAATATAGATTTTAAATAAAAGATCTAACGTATTACGTTTGTTTACATTAACGGTAATAAATGGAGTTAGATACAATAATTAATATAATAACTCAATATAATTTAACAGGAGATGAACTCTTGTTAATTTATTTAACTCTTTGTGCTCAGGATGGTCATCCTGAGTATTTTGCAAAGTGATTCAATGGTGGAGGTCAAGCAAAATTAAAGGATCTCTTTATTTCTTTAAAAGAAAAAGGAATAATACACAAAAATTATGATCCTTCATCTTATATACCAGATGAAATTGAATTTAATAAAACTTTTTTAAAACGATATTTTAAACTGGCTGGGGAGCTAGGTAGAGAGTTATTTGAGGCTTACGAACCATTTATTAAAGTTAATGGAGCATTATACAGCCTAAAAAACTACTCTAAAAAGTTTTATTCTCTTGATGAATTTTGTTTTTGATACTCTTCTACTATTGGACACAGTGTTGAAAAACACAAAAAGATAATTGAAATCCTTAAATGAGCTAGAGAAAATAACTTAATAAATATAAGCATCTTGGAATTTGTCAGTTCACATAAATGAGTTGATTTAGAAAAACTGAGATTAGAAGGATTCAATAAACAAACTGCCAGTTCTATATATCTTGACTAATGTTTGGAGTTGATAATTTATTTGAACAAATAGAACGAGGTAGAGAAGGGAAAAATATTGGTTTAAGTACAGGAATGCCAAAAATGGATAGTTATACAGGCGGTCTACAAAAGAGCTGCTATACCTTAATTTTTGGGTTAAGCGGTAGTGGTAAATCCAGTTTTGTGTTATATACTCATATATATAGACCACTAAAAGATTATCCAGAAAAGAATATTAAATTAATTTATTATTCCCTTGAAATGAGTGAAACCGTTTTATTAGCTAAGTTGTTGTGTCTTTATATTTACGAGGAATATCATTATGTACTAAGCTATAAGGATATTATGTCCTGATCTGAAATATTAGATGACGAGTCTTATGAATATGTTAAAAAAGGCAAAGCTTGGTTAAATTCGATTTCAGACAAGCTCATTATTTATGATAAAGCTTTAAACTCGAAGTTTTTTTATAAATCAATGAAGGACAATCTTGAATGTTGAGGGACATTTAAAGATTCGCCCGATGGAAGAAGAACAATTTATGTTAAAAATGATCCAGAACAGTTTGTTGAAGCAATTATTGATCATATAGGTTTAGTAAGACCATCGCCAGGTAATACTAAAAAACAAGAAATTGATGAATTGTCAACATATGCAGTATCATTAAGGGAAAAATGTTCATGCTCTTTCTGTGTGTTAATGCAAGAAAATAGAAATTCTTCTGATATGGATAGAAGAAAAGCTGATTTAACAGAAAGTAGTGCTGAAGATATCAAGGATTCAGGTAATCCATACAATGATTCGGAAGTATGTATTGCGATATATAATCCATTGAAACATAAATTAACTTCTCATAGAGGATATCCAATTATTGTCGAAGATAGTCAACCAGGAGCATTTATTGGTCTTAGAGATCGTTATAGATCTGCTATTCTAATTAAAAACAGATTTGGAGAAGCTGATCGACTAGTCCCATTAAATTTTTTTGGGGAAATTGGACTCTTTAAAGAACTACCAAAAGTTCAAGAATGCTCAGATTGAAAAGATTACTGTTATTTAAAAGATAACATTAGAAAAAAGAATAAGGAAGAAAAAGATTCAACTACTAAAGAAGTAGAAGTAAAAGATAGTTCAAAAAAGTTAACATACAGTTTTTAAATATGGCTATCGAATTACCAAAAACAAAAATTCCTGCAGCAACTCAAGATCCCAAGTATCTGATTCTCTTTGGTTTACCCAAGGTTGGAAAAACTACAATTTTAAGCACTCTGGAAAATAATCTAATTTTAGATACTGAATCAGGAAGTGATTATATTGATGCTTTAAAGGTTAAAGTATCTAGTGTAAAGGATATTAAGGAAGTTTGTAAAGCTATTATTGAGGCCAAAAGACCTTATAAGTACATTACTATTGATACTGTTACTGCATTGGAAGAAATTGTTAAACCATTAGCCCTTAATTTATATAAAAACTCTCCTGTATTTGGAGAGAGGTTTGCTGATATAACTGATGTTACTGCTCTTCCTAATGGTCAGGGATATATGTGAAGTCGACAAGCTCTTGAAATGGTTATTGACATGGTATCTAAATGTGCTCCAAATATTATTTTATGTGGTCATGTTAAAGATGTGTCACTAAATGAGGGTCTTGATGGCAGTGTTAAGGATCTTGATCTGACAGGTAAAGTTAAACGTATTCTTTCTGCTAGAAGTGATGCTATTGGTTTTTGTCATCGCGATACTAATGGTAACCTTTGTATTAATTTTGGTGGGGATGGTGAGATCCTTACTGGTTCAAGATGTCAACACCTAGCAGGTAAAGATATTATTGTAGCAGAGCGTCAGGAAGATGGTTCATTTGTTTCACATTGGAATAGGATTTTTCCTTCATTAAGCAGTAAATAATTATGTTAAAAATCTCTTTTGATTTTGATGAAACAACTAATTCAGTTACTAATGTTAAGGTTGTAAAAACCGCATCAAAATTTGAGAATTTAGACCTACCTATAGTAGAATTGGGAGATAGTAAGTTAATTATGTCTCCTAAAGCAATTGAGTTGTTATCTGCCCAAATTGGGGATAGAATATCAGTAAATTATATTCAAAAAAATAACGAACTCACTTTTCCTGTGATAGGCAAATCTGAAGTATTTACAGATAAAGAAGCAGGAAATAAATTAAGTAAGACAAACACAGTTTCATTTAGAGGATCTCAAAAAACCTGTTTATCTCAATATGGCAACTTATTTAAATTAGAAGCCTTAAGGCCAGGAGTTTTTAAAATGGTTAAAATTGAAGAGTCAGAATTGTCTGAAGTTGATCCTGAATTTAAAGAAGAAACTGAAATTTTAAACACAATTTAACTAAATTATAGAATTTATGAGTATGTTCAATCTTGGTGGTGTAAAAGACGCCCGTGTAGTAAGTACTAATTATCTTAAACCTGGTATTCATCAAGTTGTATTCAAAGGAATCCAAAAGGCAGAAATGTCTGATGCAACTATAAATGCTATTGAACTTCAATTTGAAGCAGTAGATGGTAGTGGGATTCATAACGAACGTTTATTTGAACCTCGTTCGACGGAACGTGTTCCTAACCGATTTAATCCTTCTAATGAAGATCCGTCACAAGCTGAACAATTTATGGTAAAAATTAAGCAAGTGATTGAAGCCTTAGATCCAGAATTAGGAAAACAAATAAACGAAAATGGGGAGAAATTTTCAGCTCCTGATTTTAATGGATTTTTGAAACTTCTAAAGAAATATTTGGATCCAAAGGTAGGAACTAAGACCTATATTAAATTAGTTCCTAATGGACGTTATGCAGGATTTCCTGGATTCCCTGCCCGTTGTTCAAAAGATGGAGGATTAATTATTACAACTACATTTATAGGAGAAAATTTGGTTCTCTCTTCTTATGAAAAGACACAAATTGATAATGCCCTAACGGCTAAACCCACTCCTATGGGTACTAAAAATGAACTTGATGATTTAAAAGAAGCATTTCCTAGTGTAGACTCAGGTGATGATTCTGATGATTTGCCTTTCTAAAAAAATAGTTTAGGTGGAATATACGTTAGAACCGATTATTATAACTAAAGACCTAATTCTAAATAAAGTAAGTGAGGAGACCTTAATGGAGCACTATTTAGGAATAACACCTAAAAAGGGTCTATTTAGGTCTCCTTTACGTAAAGATATTAATGCTACTTGCTCGTTTTACAGAAATAGGAAAGGAGATTTAATTTTTAAAGATTGATCTGGTAGTTTTTATGGTAACTTTATTTCGGTTGTAATGTATAAATTTCAATGTTCATATGGTAAGGCATTACAGATAATTGCAAATGACTTTGGAATTATTTCGAAGAAAAATTTAGCTATTAATAAACCCCTTACTGAATATTCTCATAATACCTTTAAAGAAACTACAGATGCCAGTATACAAATAGAATTAAAGGAGTTTGAGCAATATGAATTAGATTGATGAGCTAAATATGGTATTACTAAAGACACTTTAAAAAAATTTAGAGTGGCTTCATGTAAGAATGTATTTTTAAATGGAAATTTATTTCACTTATATAAACCAAAACAACTAGTATTTGGTTATTATGGAGGAATTAGAGAGAATATTGAACGCTGAAGAATCTACTTTCCTGGAAAAAAGAAGTATAAATTTATTTCTAACTGAAAACATTTAAGGCTACAAGGTGACCATATACTACCTAAAAGTGGAGATATACTTGTTATTACAAAATCAATGAAAGATTGTATGACATTATATAGCTTAGGAGTCCCTGCAATAGCACCAATATCAGAAAATTGTTTTTTGTCAGAAGCTCAATATAAAAGACTAAAAGAGAGGTTTAAACACATTGTTATATTCTATGATAATGATCGGCCAGGTCTTAGTGCTATGATAAAGGTTAGAAAGAATTTTTCAGATGTAATACCAATATGGATTCCATGAAAGTATCATACTAAAGATATTTCAGACTTCTACGCTAAGTATAAACGTGAAAAAACTATCGACCTAATTGAAAAAGCAAAAGAATATATCCAAGGGAAAAGCGATTCAGAAAGTTAGAAATTTAAAAAACAATCGTAAACGTGGTAATAGTTATGAAGTTAAGATTGCTAAGGAACTTAGAGAGTTAGGATTTCCTGGAGTTAAAACTTCTCGTTCTGAAAGCAAGTCAATGGACGATAAGAAGGTTGATTTAGTTGATACTGAAGGAAAGCTCTTTTTCTATCCACAGCTAAAAAAATTAGGTAGAATGCCTAATTATTTTACTATTGAGAAGGAGTGTCCTTTAAAGGATAAACCTTTTGTAGTATTTTGAGATTACCAAGTACCAACTGCTCAAACTTTTCGGTCAGCAGGAGAAGTAGTAATTATACCAAAGTCATTTTTTTACGAATTGATTAAACACTATAATGATAAAAGAACATTGTAAAGTTACATTCGAAAATTCAGATGGTCAGAAAATTATCATGAATTTCGATCATGACAAACAAGACAACTTAGATTACGGAATAACATTCGATCCAAAAGTAGATGGACGTACTAGACTATCTTTGGCAGGTCTGTTATGTAATGTTTTCTGTGAAGCACTTCAGAAAAAATATGGAACAAAAGATTAGATATGACTTAACTCCACAATATGGGATTGAAGAAGTCAGTAGGGTATTTACTAATAAGTTAAATAAATACAATCAAAATGAATGGAAGTATGGAATGCAATGGACTGAAGTACTTTCTTCATTGAAAAAACATTTAAGTCGGTTTGAACGAGGCAGAGATTACACTAAAAGTGGCATGCTTGAAATGGCTGAGGTTGCAGCTAATGCATTAATTCTATGTGAGTTTTATCATATATTTCCTCAAGGAGATGATAGAATTATGGCTCCTATTTGTAAACCTATTGTAGGACTGGATCTTGATAATGTTATGTTCGACTTTAATACTGCGTATTGTAAAAGGTTTGGCACTGACATGAGTCCTTATTGGTCAGCTAATTATCAAATGCCAGAGCATCTTAGGGAGCTTGAATCTGATAAAGAATTTTGGGTTAACCTACCTGTCCTACATAGACCTCAGTTTGAAGTAAACTATTATATAACTGCTAGAAATATTCCTGAAGACTGGATCAAAGAAAGTTTGCAGAAGAATAGACTACCATGCGCACCAGTACATACTGTTCCTTGGGATCAAAGCAAATTAAAATTAATTCAAGATTTAGGCATAAATGTAATGATAGATGATCGTTATGAAAACTATAAAGAACTTACTAATGCTGGAATCTTTTGTTACTTAATGGATGCCCCACATAATAAATATTATGATGTTGGTCATCGACGAATTTACAATCTTAATATTCCTATTAAATAATGGAGATTAACTTAGCTGATATAAAATTAACCCCTGATTTAGAAAGTGTTTGTCGTAAGAAAATTAGTGACAGTATCTATTTCTCATCAGAATTTGCGGATTATATTTCTAATTCTCGATTAAAGCTAATTAATCCAAGTCAAAATGGAAGTCCTAGTACTTATAAGGCAGGATTTACTGGAGAAACTACAACATCATTAAGTATTGGTAGTGCTATACATGAACTATTATTACAACCAGATGAATTTACATTAGGTTCCGATCTCGAAAAACCTTCGGCCAAGCTAGGTTTAGTAATTGATGCTATTAAAGAGCATAGAATGCAGGGGATGTCAGTTAATGACAGTATTATTGCCGCTTGTAAAAAAGTGCATTATTATGAAAATAATATAAATGTTTCAAGAATTAAATCGATTATCAAGGCAGGACTTAGGTACTATATAAATTGTAGGGATATTTTAGATGATAGTATTATCATATTATCTTCTAAAGATAGAACTACAGTAGAAAACTGTATACATAACCTTAAAACTAGTAGTTTAGTTAATAGATTACTGGCTCCAGTAGATTTATTTGGAGATCCTATACTTACGTATAATGAAGATGCTTTTTTCATTAATATAAATGCCTCTTATCAAGATAAAACTTGTGTTCTTAAGCTTAAAATGAAAGCTGATAACTGAACAATTGATGTAGAGAATAAGGTAATAACTTTAAATGATCTTAAGACTACTGGTCATTTAGTTCAACAGTTTATGCAACCAGGTGGATCTATGGAAAAATTTCATTATAACCGTCAATTCGGTATGTATATGTGGATTCTATTACAATATTGTAAACAGGAGTATGGATATAATTCTGATGAATGGACCGTTAAGTGTAATGTTATAGTAGTTGAAACTTGCTGTAGTAATAGAGTGGAGGTATTTCCAATTAGTAAAGATCGTTTATCCCAAGGGAAAAAAGAGTTTTGTAGGCTTCTAAAGATGGTTGCATATTGTGAGATGTTTGGTTATTCTGATGATTTTGTTTTTCAATAATGAAAAAATTAGAAATTTCAGCATATAGTAGTGAAGAAGCAAAGCTTCAAGCTTATAAAGATGGTATAACTGTCATATATGATGCTACTGTTGCTTGAAAACGTGCAGGTTCCCCAATTCTAACTAAAAACTTAAGTATTTTTGTAGCAAACTTAATGGAAAATAAAAGTATGTTTGATTTTGAAGGTGCGGGTATAATAATTACTTTAAGTCCTGGTATTCCAGACACTAGAAAAAAACCTTACAAACTCAAAAATATTCTTCGAAAAGGTAGATGTCAATTAAGTAAAGCTATAGAAATTAGAAGTAAGGACACAAATGAAATAGTTGGTAAGGCTTTTAATAAAGGGGAAGCCTTATTACTAGCTAAAAAGCTGGTTAAGACTTTTAAAAAAGATTTATATGGTAAGACAGTATATACATCTGAGGACTTAGATTTTGAAATCAAATATATTCCTTCTACAACAGCAAGTTTAGGAAGTTATATAGTATTCGGAGTTGAGGATGCGGATGTTAGACTATCTAAAAGAAAAAGTAGAGGATTAGAATAATCTTCTACTTTTTATTTCTATATACAAATTATATGTTTATAATAAAACGTAATGGTATTAAACAGGAATTTGACCCTACAAAAATAGATAAAGCTATTCTTGCAGCAACAAATTCAACTTCTTGTACCATACCCAATACCACTCCTTCTCAATATATTTCTGTTAACGATGGAGATAGTGTTGAAACTATTCAAGATAGAATTGAGACTTGATTAATGGAAGTTTGTCCTAAAGCAGCTAAAGCTTTTATTTTGTATCGAGAAAGGCATAAAAATATTAGAGATGCTAAGGAACGAGCTGAATATATTGAACACTATATAACCGAGAATGATAATGCAGCAACAGGTTCAGAAGTAGATGATAATGCAAATATTCAAAACAAAAATGTTGCTACTTTAGAGGCAGAAATTCATAAATCTAGAAATATTGAGATTTCAAGATATAGAGTTACTAAAAAACTTCAAGAACTTTACAGAGAAAATGCTCCTAATTATATTAAGGATCTTGAAAGTCATATTATATATAAACACGATGAAAGTTCCGCACCTGCTATTAAACCATACTGCGTTGCAGTATCATTATATCCATTTTTACTAAAGGGAACTTCTACTTTGGATAAATTATATTCGTCCGCACCAACAAATCTACAGGCATTTTGTGGACAGTTTAATAATTTAGTTTTTCTATTATCATCTCAATTTCAGGGTGCTGTTGCTTTCGGAGAATTTTTTAATGTTTTTTACTATTATTGTGTTAAGGATTTTGGTGAAGAATTTTGAAAAAAGGATCAAGATTTAGTTTACAAAACACAAAATAAGCAAAAAACAATATCTGATATGATTGAACAAGCCTTTCAGAATATTGTGTATTCAATTAATCAGCCTGCAGGTAATAGATCATATCAATCTCCATTTTCGAATATTTCTTATTATGATAGTAATTATTGACATGCACTATTTGATGAGTTTATATTTCCAGATGGAACAAAACCAGTCTGGGAAGGAATTGACTACTTACAACGTAAATTTATGCGTTGGTTCAATAAGGAAAGAAGTAAGACATTATTAACATTTCCCATTGAAACAATGGCTCTTCTTACTGATGGAAGAGATGTATTAGATCAATCGTATAAAGATTTTACCGCCGAAATGTATGCAGAGGGACATTCTTTCTTTACATATTTATCAGATAATCCTAATGGTTTAGCATCATGCTGCCGATTAAGAAATGGAATTGAAAAAAATGAATTCAGTTTCACGTCTGGATTAACAGGAGTAGCAACAGGTAGTAAGTCAGTTATTACAATAAATATTAATCGATTAGTACAAGATTGTGATAAATGTTATGGTATAAAACAACATGGTGGATGAAAGGAAAACACTTCATTTTTAAGAAGTCATTTAACTAATACTCTTGATAGAATATACAAATACCATACGGCATATAACGAATTACTTAAGGATTTATATGAACACAATATGCTTCCTGTATACTCAGAAGGTTATATTAATTTAAGTCAACAATTTTTGACAATTGGCATTAATGGTATTAATGAAGCTGCTTTATTTTTAGGAATGTCATGTTCTTATAACGAAAATTATAAACAGTTTTGTAGGTTTATTACAGAAATTATTAGCGAAGAAAATAAGAAACACCGCACTAAAGAGCTTAAATTTAATTGTGAATTCGTGCCTGCAGAAGGGCTTGGTATTAAAAACTACAATTGAGATAAAAAGGATGGCTATATAGTTCCAGAAGGAAGAAATTGTTATACTTCATACTTCTATATGCCTGATGATGCGTCTATAAGTGTTCTTGACAAATTTAGAATGCAAGGTAAAGAATTTACAGAGTTGTTAGATGGTGGTGTTGCTAATCACGTTAATCTTGAAGAACATTTAACTAAATCTCAGTATAAAAAACTTATAGATTTTGCGATTAGTGAGGGGTGTAGTTATTTTACTTTTAACATTCCAAACAGTCAATGTGATAATTGTGGATTTATATCAAAGCACAAGATTATAGAGTGTCCTAAATGTAAAAGTACTAAAATTACCTGGTGGACACGAATAATTGGATATTTACGCCCAATAAAAGCTTTTAGTAAGGGCCGTCGAATTGAGGCTAATAAACGAGTGTATAATGGTTAAATATACTGATAGCCAGGTTACATTTAGAGAAATTCCTGATGAAATAACTTTATGTATAAATATATCAGGATGTCCTAACCATTGTGAGGGATGTCATAGCTCGTATTTGGCAGAAGATATAGGCACTAAACTTACCTTTAATGAATTGTTAAAGTTAATAACATTAAACAATGGTATCTCGTGTGTTTCTTTTATGGGAGGAGATCAGGACCCTAAATACATTAATTCATGTGCAGGAGTGATTAGAGAAAGTGAATTACCACTAAATATTGCATGGTATTCTGGCAAGTCAGAACTTTCAGATAAAATAAATTTACAAAACTTTGATTATATAAAATTAGGGCCATACATAGCCGAATCAGGTCCTCTTGATTGTCCTAATACTAATCAAAAACTTTATAAAATTACTGATCAGAAAATGATTGATATAACCCATTTGTTATGAAACAATTAATTGAACCAAAACGAATAAATAATTTAGCGTTTAAGCAGTGTACTTATTTAGGTAATATACCTGAGCCCCCTCATTATGAAATAGTTAAGTATCAAAACAATCCTTATTATCAAAAGGAAAGCGACTTTATTAAGGATGGTGATTTTTACAGACCAAATAATGAAACGTACCATTATGTAAGCATTCATAAAGACTGTTTTAAAAGTCCTGAAAGTTGTTATACAATTGCAACATTTAGAGAAGACGATAGTGGATATTATATCCATTGTTATACCAATATAGCTGAATTTGATAATACTGAAATGTTAGATTTTAGGGATTTAGTTTGTTATGGATTAGCATATTTAAAAGAGTTAGATTCTGAGGAAGAATAATGTTTTAGGTCAATATTAATAAAAAAGATACTATAGATGAGTCAAAGAATTTGAAAGCCAGTATTAGGTTATCCTGGATATGTTGTTTCTAATTTAGGTGAAATTGCAAATGCTAAAACTAAACGTAGTTTAGAAGGGTCTTGGATTAATGGATATCGTAGAGTTACTATTCAATATAGAGGTAAACCTGTTAACATTAATCCTGCTCGTGCTGTATTAGAGGCTTTTTGTGGTCCTGCTCCTTTAGGAAAGGAAGTTGACCATAAGAATACTAATAGGTGGGATAACTGCCTGGAAAACCTTTGGTGGAGAACTCACCAGGAGAATATGAATAATTCTATTACTCGAGAAAAAATGCGAAAACCACATAAAATAGGAAAATACTATGATGACATACCAGAAGGAATTTGAAAATGAGATGATTAAAGTTGAGGTAGTTAATACTTCAAAGAATCAACTTCCTAGTTATGAACATGACTGGGATGCGGGATGTGATGTTAGAGCAGATTTTAGTGAAATAACTCCAGAAAATCCCATAAAGGCTAAAGGAGACTGTCAGTTTTTATTTGAGAATCCTGTAAACAAAATTAAATCTGTAATTCTAAATCCACAAGCACGAGCTATTATTCCCACAGGATTAATAGTTTCAGTACCAAAGGGTTATGAACTGCAAGTACGTCCACGTTCTGGACTGTCGTTTAAAACAGGTTTAACTCTTGCTAACTCAATTGGAACTATTGATACCCTTTATAGGGATCCAATTGGTATTATTGTTATTAATAATGGATTTGAGCCTGTGGTAATTGAAGATGGCGAACGTATTGCACAACTTGTCCTAAATAAGGTTAATCCTATTCAGTGGGTTCAAAAAACATCTAAATCTGAATTCTCAGATCAGAATGATAGAGGAGGAGGGTTTGGTAGTACTGGTATTAAATAATGAAATACAATATAGAGGACTTAGAAAAAAAATTATTGTCTTATAAACTTGATAAAAATCAAAAAGAAGTATTAAAAAAAATAACTGATTTTATTGAGTATCCATTAAGTTTTGATTGTTGTCTTACTGGTAAAGCAGGAACAGGAAAAACACAATTAATGAAGGTTTTAGTAAAAATACTAAAGGACAATAAAATTCCCTATTTGGTTATAAGTCCAACAAATAAATCAAAAAACGTAATAGCCTCAATAACTGAATCTGAGGCTATTACTGTTCATACCTTGTTGTCACTATATCCAAAGCTAAATATATTAGACTTAGACTTTAAGGATTTAAAATTTGAGTCTAGAAATTCTATTGTTTTAGATAGAAATGCTGTTTGGATTATAGATGAGTGTAGTATGATAAATGATACCTTATACAATCTAATTGTAAAAAAAGCTTCAGAGTATAACTGTAAGTTGTTATGGCTAGGTGATGTAAGCCAGTTGGCGCCTGTTAAACAATCAACTAAATCAAAAACTTTCGACTCTTCTCTAATATTAGAATTAACAACAGTTTACCGACAACAATATAGTCAAAATGGAGAACTAACCAAACTTGCGAAACTTCTAGAACAATTAAGAATAAGCCCTGTAACTAAATTCACAGAAATTATCGACCCAGCAGGTGCTTCATTATATACCTATTCAGATGTTCTGGAGTTTATTAAAAATAATAAATGTTTATTTCAAGATTCAGTCAATTTAGAGGATCCAACTATTGTTAAGTTAATTTCATATACTAATAAACGAATTAGTATTTTTAATAAAGTTATTAGAGATCTTATTTTTAACTATCCAAAGTCTAAATTTTGTGTAGGGGATATTATTACTGGATATGATACATGTGAGATTAATGGAAGAGATTACACTTATCAAATAGACAATTCTATTGATTATATTGTAACAAAGGTCGAACAGGGTACGAAAACTATTTGTAAATTGTTAATAAGTGGGTGGAAAATAACATTATATGATACATTATCAGAGGTTTACCTTGATGATATCTTTATTTTAGACCCAGAACTAAACCCACCATTGCAAATTTCCTTACTGATTAGTAGTTTAGAAAAGTTAAGATTAACTGCCGTAAAATATAAATCAAATATTAAATGGGCATTTTATTTTACAGAAATGAAGAAATTTCTCACTCCCATTGATTTATCTATTCAAGGTAGAACTATCAAAAAGAAAAGTTTGGATTATGGCTACTGTATAACAGTACATAAAAGTCAAGCAAGTCAATATGATACTATATTAGTTGATATGGAAAATATTCTACTTTGTCCTAGACAAAAAGAATTACGACAGTTACAATACGTTGCATTATCTCGAACTCAAGGAGATATTCATTTATATCAAAAATAATTATGACTAGAAACTTTTTTAAACGAGATAACAAGGGTAAAATTAGAATTGTTACTTTACAACTTAATTTTATTAATCCAACTTATACAATAACAGGGGAAACTGGATTGTTAACTGGAAAAAAAATTTCAAGACCAATAATTACTGTTGATAAAGGTAAGGTTAAACGTTCTATTTTAGAACAAGCTACTTTACAATATAATAGTATATGTTCTGGGTATCTTGATAAGGGTTATAAAGAAGATACTGAATTAGGCATTACTGATTTAACTAATCTAAGTGATATTGAAACAAAAGTCCCAATTAGTTTAACTGATCAGCAAGGCAATTTAAAACCTATGCTTGCAAAAAGCTCGGATGGACTTAATACCGAAATTTTTAACAAAATCTGGTATGCAAGTGCAAAACTAGATGGAGTAAGAGCATTAATGTATTGGAATTCAGAAACTTTTCAGGCTTACACTTCCTCAAGAGGAGGTATGAACTATGATATACCTTCAACATATATTAGAGAAAGTCAGCCTTTAATGGAGTTCTTCCAATTACATCCTAAGGTTGTGTTAGATGGGGAGTTATATATTCATGGAATGCCTCTAGCTTATATTAGTGGAATTGTACGATTAAAGGATTTGTGTGATAAACACCAGGCATTACAGTATCATGTATATGATATTGTAGAGGAATCTTTAACCTTCTTAGAAAGGTTAAAAATTCTAGAAGAACTAAAACAGTTTTTAGAAACATATCCTAATTATGATAAAGTAATAGTTCTTAGTCATGTTCAAGTTTCAGGATATAATAATATCATTCAGTTACATAATAAATTTGTACATGACGGCTATGAAGGTTTAGTAATTAGGGACCCTAATCAATTTTATAAATGTGGTGCTCGGGATAACCGTATGTTAAAAGTTAAAAAATTCCAAGACGCTGAGTTTGAAATTCTCGGATTAGTTGAAGGATTAAGAGATGAAGACCTTTGTTTCTTACTTAAAACTGCAGATGGAAACCAATTTAAAGCTAAGCCAATAGGTGACAGAAATTTAAAACAATGGTACCATGAACATATAGATGATCTTATTGGTAAAATGGGTACTGTTAAATTCTTTGGATACACTACTACTGAAAATCCCGTTCCATTTTTACCTGTATTTAAAAGTGTAAGAACTAAAGAAGACTTATAATGACAAGTGACGTATTAAATAAAATAAAAAATCTTAGAAACAGTTCTAAAGATTTACCTAACTTTGACCAATTGTTATTATTACTTTTGGTTGAACTTTGTGGATTATCAGCTGGAGTTTATATACTTAATTATATAACAGGTAAAGAAAGTGATATTAGTTCTGACTCAGAAGCATTAGATATCATTAATGACCCACTAGTTCATTATATAAATGACACTCCAGTACCGATTGAGAAGTTGAAAGAGGTATTTAAAAATAATTCAACAGTTACTGGACTGGTAGAATATTTAGAGCAAAATAAAGGTTTATGAACATACTAAATGAAGACGAATTAAGGACAGCTAAAGAATACTATGTGAATAAGTTAGTCTCATCATGGATTAAACACCATAGGTTAATTATTTATGTTGATTATGATCAGACTATTTTAGGCTATGAACCTTTTGAGTATAAATTGTGCGAAAGTGTAATTTACACAATTAAAGAAGCACAACACTTAGGAGCAATAGTTGTTCTATATACTTGCCGAGATTCGGAACGACTTGATAAAGCTTTAGAATATTGCAAAAATATTGGATTATCATTTGATAACGTGAATCCCTCAAAACCATTTAAGGAAGGCTTTTCCTCAAAACCTTACTATAATATACTACTAGATGATAAGGCGGGATTACCTTATTCATTAGAAATTCTACAGGAAGCTGTAGAAAAATATAGACGGTATTTAGGAATTGACCCAACGTATGGTGTATTAACATAATATATTATGAAATTAACAATAAGTAAAGAAGCTAATATAAATTACTTAGCTAAAATTGTTTCTATTAAAAAAGGTGACTTTAGTTCTCATCCAAACGCTAATAAACTTAAGTTGGTAAATGTACAAGGGAACATTATTTCTACTAGCATTGATGCCCAACCTGGAACATATATTTACTTTCCTACAGAAAGTGTTATTGCACCTGAGTTCTTAAAATTTAATAACCTTTATAGAAACACTAATGCAAACTCAAATCCTGAACAAAGGGGATTTTTTGAGGAGTCAGGTAGAGTAAAGTGCATAAAATTGAGAGGTTTAGCCTCAGAGGGTTTTATTATTTCTATTCAAAGTTTAATTGATTTTTACCAGAACACTTATTCAAAAAATGTTGACTCGGAAGTATTCCAAAAACTAGTTGGAACCCAATTTGATATGGTTGATAACTTTAAACTAGTTTGGAAATATATTATTAAGACAAATAGTTCTAAATCTAATGCTGATAGTAAATTAAAGAGTAAGTCTATTATTAGTGAAAAACTTGTTGATGATCAATTTAGATATCATATTGATATGTAATAGTGTCCATTTATATAGTAATATATAAATTGTATTGCAGTAAAACGGTGAATCCTAAAATATTCTAATAAATTTTATGTTTTCTTTTTCGTTAAATTTTGGTATATTTGTAGTGTAATTTAAAACTATAAATATATGGTAAAAAAGCTAACTCAAAAATTAACTAATGTTAAAGAGTCAGATATTTATGATTACTACATAGGAAAAATAAATTATTATGATTTATCTTTACGATATGGAGTATCAAAAGATACAATGCGTAAGTATTTTAAAGCTCATGGGTTGTTAACTCATACTGAATATCAACATTCTTTAACAGACCACAAATTTTTCGAAGTCTATACCTCAGATGTCGCTTATATTTTAGGCTTATATACTGCTGATGGATGAATAGAATCCAATAGATTTACTATTGGACTAAATTCTGTAGACGAAGAGATTTTATATAGGATTGGATACAAAATGTCAAAGTCATATAGTATTTATCATAAGAAATCAAGGATAAATAATGCTGGTATTAAAACAGGCGAAATAACTGTTTTAGGTATATGATCTAAACCTATATGTATTACTTTAGAACGTATTAATTGTGGTAAGGGTAAAACTAAGTTAGAAAAGTATTTCTTCAAGAATATACCAAATAAATTTAAATGAGATTTTATCAGAGGCTATTTTGATGGAGATGGTTCAATAGTTAATTCTAAAGGAAAAAGAAATAATGGATATAAATATAATAACTATTGTTTTTCAATTACTAGTAAAACGTTTCAAATTCTGTCAGACATTAAAGATTTTTTATATATGGAAAATATAAAGTCATCTATTATAGATGACGGTCGACATAATTATAGATTACAAGTTACTAGTAAAAAGAATATTAAAGTGATCTTTAATAAACTGTATCCAGCAGAATTATATCTTAAAAGAAAATATATAAAATTCCAGAATATTATGGAAATACCGTGCTAACCTTATAGATTGCGAAAGGCTATAAGGTAGTGTAGAGCATAGAAGGTGAATAAATATAATCCTTCCACGAGACTGCAACATCCCAACTGAAATAAGTGGATGAAAATGTATGCCGAACTATAAGGAAACTTATAGAACTATAGGATAAAAAGCCTGTAGGGTAACAAAATTGACTCCTAAGTTAGTTGACAACTTAACTGAAGTTAATCCTGATGATATTATACAAATATCTTGGAAAGAGCATGGTACATCTGCAATTTTTTGTAATTTGTTAACTAAACGTAAGTTGTCTTGGATTGAAAGGTTTTTAGTAGCAATTGGTGTTAATATTAAAACCGAAGAGTATACTAAATTTTGTTCATCGAGAAAAGTAATAAAAGATCCAATAATTAATCCTAATCTATCTGAAGGCTATTATGACTATGATATTTGGACTCTTGCACTTGAAACTATCAAAGACTATTTAGATGAAGGTATGTCTGTATATGCTGAAATTGTAGGATATTTACCTACAGGATCAATGATTCAGAAAGACTATGATTATGATTGTGTATATGATCCAAAATTGTATGATTATAAAACTATGTCTGCAAAAGAAATGCTTGAAGCTAAGTTGTTTAAAATAGTAGTATATAGAATTACTTCTACAAATGTAAGCGGTAAAGTATTTGAATGGTCTACACAACAAATTAAAAATTGGTGTAATAAGCGACAGATTGGAACAGTTACTGAATTATACTATGGTACAGCTAAGAAACTATTTCCAAGACTTACTGTTAAAACACATTGGCATGAAAACTTTCTTAAGCATTTAAGAGAACAGTATCTAGAAAATGATTCTGTTTTATGTTTAAATAAAGTTCCTGAAGAGGATATTGTCTTAAGAAGAGAAGTTAACAATATAAGTGTCTTTAAATTAAAAGCAAATGCTTTCTTACAAAAAGAAACTGCAAGTTTAGACAAGGGTATTGTTGATATCGAATCAGCACAAGAAATATAATATGGATAAAGAATCTTTAAAAATATTAAAGGATAACCCTGATATTAAATATATATATAAAATACCAAGCTATTGATATACTGAAAAGTGTTTATATATAGTTATTTCAAAAGAAATGCCTCCAATTCTGGGAGATAATGTGTTCTACTTTTCTACAGCTCAATGATTTGAAATGATGACAAATGGATCACCATTAGTTTTTGCTTGTGGAAGACTAAAAAAACGCTTTAAGATTAAAGAGTATTTATCTATATATCAAAAACCTGATAATCTTTTAATAAGAAAATATCTCTCAACAAGAGTTAAAGATACTATTGGACTATTAGAAGCAGATTATGGTTTCCAATTAATTAAGTATGGACAAATATTTAATTTTGAAGGTCCTGGAAAATATACTCTATCAAATATAGAGCAGGCTTATACAGATCTATTAAAAGACATTTATATAATTACTGATTCAGCTTATAAAGATAGTTTAATAAAAAGCAATAATGAATAATACTAATAAGGGCTCTGTAAATAAGAAGCTACAACTTCTTGTGTTACAGGGCCCCCCATAACTAGCTAGTGGTAAAAGTACCTGGGCAAAAGAATTTGTTAAAGGTAAAGTGAATTGGATTAGAATTAATAGAGATGAGCTTCGATTAATGTGTGGGGATTATTGGGTCTTGACACGAGAATCATTAATTAATATTTATGAAGAAACATTAGTAAAGGAAGCTCTAAATAAGGGATATAATGTAATTATAGATGCTACTAATCTAAATCCTAAAACCATTACTAAATGGACAAAAATAGCCTCAGATTTTGACTGTGATTTAAGATTTAAGGAATTCATCATTCCATATATGGAAGCTATTAAACGCGATAAAAATAGGCATTTAGTAGTAGGTGAGGACGCGATTAGAAGTTTTTATCTGAGGTATTATCCTGATTATTTGTAAATATATGAAATATATAATTAAAGAATGACCAGAGACTCAGTCTTTGATGGAGATTGATGGTTTTAATGAACACGCATGTTTAATTAATGAGGAGTCTTGACTTGATCAATATGGGCCTCAATCCTATTTTGTAGAGGAAGATTGATTACAAAATATTAAAAATAATGAAAGTTATTTACAATCTAGGTTTATCTCTGAATAATATAGCCTTACAAGATAATTTAATGTATTTAGTTTTAATAATTTTAGATTATGTCAACAAGGTGTAGAATTGGGATAAAAAATGCAGATAATTCTGTAAGTTCCATATATTGTCATCATGATGGATATGTTGAAGGTGTCGGTAAAACCTTAGATAAATACTGGAATAACAAAGATGAAATTATTGAATTAATAGCCAGTGGTGATATTTCATATCTAGAAGAAAACTTAGATGAAACTGGTTTTTATAATGATGGTTCTAGCCCAAAATTGTCAGATACTATCATGGAGTATCTTGAATTAGATCCTGTATGGATAGAATATTATTACTTGTATGAAGACAATAAATGGTTTATATCTGAAGGATCCAGTTTTCCTTTTATTTCAATAACTGATTACTTATCTCGTCATGTCTAAATACAAAGCAAAGGATTTTACAGTAGAGGCTAGTAAATGTACTTTACACGAATATAATGAAAGATATTCTTCTTCAAAAATTCAGCATACAGAAAATAAGTTTGTAAATGGATTTGATGTGTGTTGATGTGGGTATCACTTTTTTGTATCTGAAGAAAAATTTTACGAATTATATGAGGAAATAGATGATTTATCTAGTAACAAAAGATCCTAAAAAGGTTTCTTGTGAGGAATATAAAATAATAGACATTATCCACTCTTTAGAGTTATTAGAACCTTTGTCCATTGTGGGTTTAGATACTGAAACTACTGGTTTAAATTATTGAAACGATCAGTTAAAGTCTATTCAGCTAGGTTGTTTTGAGTTTCAAATAGTTATTGATTGTCTTACGATATCTCCTTCTCATTACAAATCATATTTGGAGTCAAATAGACTTTTTATAGGTCATAACATTAAGTTTGATTTATGTTTTCTTTACAGGAACAATATATATCCAGAAAATGTATATGATACTTTCACTGGAGAAAAATTACTTTGACTTGGATACCCTCCCATTTTAAAACCTGATGTTTGAGATAGAATTCAGTGTAAGCGATATACACCAATCCTTGGCAAAGATGGATCTATAACCAAGTATCAACTTGAGCTTAATTTAAAAAAATTAGGAAAATTATATTTAAATATTGAATTAGATAAATCTGTGCGAGGCAGGATTATTTATGAAGGTTTAACAACCGAAGTTATAATTTATTCTGCTAATGATGTTAAATATCTAGAGCCTCTAATGGAGGCGCAAAAAAAAGCATTGAGTGAAAAAGGTCTTTTAACTGCCATCAAATATGAAAATGCCTTTATTCCAGCATTGGCTTATATGGAGTATTGTGGGGTTAAACTTAATGTTGAAAAATGGAAAAATAAAATGTTAAAGGACCAGCAAAGGCTGGAAAAAGCCCTTCAAGGAATGAATCAGTGACTAATTCAAAATATGCCTAATTCTAAGTATATTATTTATAATACCCAAGGTGATCTTTTCACAGGCTTTTCTTCTAGTCCAAAAATTACATTAAATTGAAACAGTAATGCCCAACTTATTCCAATATTCAAACAATATGGTGTAGATGTCACAGTTGTAAAAAAAGGAGAACAAAAAGAAAGTATTGATGCTAAAGTTTTAGAAGCCCAAAAAGACAAATGCTCTCTAATCCCTCTTTATATTGACTATAAGGAATCTATGAAGCTTATTTCAACATATGGTCAAAATTTTATAGATCAAATAAATAAGACTAGTGGAAGGCTTCATACTAAATTTATGGGGATAGGTACAGACACATCAAGAATTTCTTCTGGAGGAAAAGAAAGTAATGGAAATCAGCTCCTTAATTTTCTAAATATTCCTGCGGACGCCGAAACTAGAGCTTGTTTTGAAGCGGAAGAAGGTAATCAATGAATATCGATTGATTATGCTGGACAAGAAACCTATCTGATGGCTTCTATAGCTGATGATAAGGCTATTATTGAGGAGTTAACGAATGGTAGTGGTGACATCCATTCACTAACAGCTTATATGTCCTTTAAAGACATTCCTAGAGAAACTAATGTGAAGGACATTAAAAAGCTTTATCATGATAAGAGGCAATCAGCTAAAGGAATTGAATTTGCTATTAATTATGGTGGAGATGCTAACACAATTCATCAAAATTCTCATTTGCCTTTAAAACAATGTGTTGAAATTTATAACAATTATATGTCTGGTTTTTCTGGCTTAGCTAAATATCAAAAATTTAGAAGAAAAGATTGGTGGGATAAGGGATATATTCTCTTAAACCCGAAGACTGGACATAAAGCTTTCATTTATGATTATAATGCTTTAAAAAAAGAATATGATTCTTTTCAAGAGAAGGGATTTTGAGAATATTATAATGATTTAAAGAAATCTAATCCATCTAGTTATACAGTACAAAAAGTTAAAAATTTCTTTAAACGGAAGTCCGCTTCTGAAAAACAAAGTATTAATTATCCTATACAATTTGCAGGAGCAGCTTGTTATAAAGTAAGTATGATTAATTTCTTTAAATATATAAAAGAAAACAATTTACTTAATGTTGTGAAGATTTGTGTTACTCCTTATGATGAAATTAACTGCGAAGCCCCAAAGGAAATTGCTGAAGAAGTAGCTTCTAAGCTGTACCAATGTATGGTACAGGCAGGTTCGTATTTTTGCACAAGATGTAAACTCGATGCTGATATTTCCAGATTACCTAATGGTAATCTGCCAACATACTGAATTCATTAAATTTGTCAATATATGATTGATTTTACAGGAAAAAATTTAGAAATTAACTAAGAAGTAGTGACTATAGACTCATTAGGTACTAACTCTACACAACTACGTATGGGTAAAGTTGTTGGATTTACAAATACCTTTGTATTATTAGAACTTTACGAAATAGACCATTCTGGGCAGAAACATACTTGAATACGTAAAAGAAGTCCTAAAAAAGTAGCAATAATTTAAATTATAATATATGATTCTAAAGAAATTTTGAGCTGATTGGTGTCATCCATGTCAAATGTTAAAACCAGTTGTTGAAGATCTTAAATCTCAATATACTGTTGAAGAAGTAAATATAGAAGATACTTCTGAGGAGATTTTAACTAAGTATAAGGTAAGAAACATTCCATTATTGGTATTGGAAGATAAAGAAGGAAATGAGCTTTGGAGACATGTAGGCTTTATTACAAAAGATGAGTTAACTAAAGAATTGGATAAATTTAAGGAATAATGAAAGTAAAAGAAGTTATTTCAGTAATTAATAATGCAGATTATTATTCACTTATTTCTGCTCAAAGAGCAGCAGGACTTTGTAAAGAAAACTTAATAGTTGAAAACTATAATTTTTCAAAACACAAAAACTTCGATATCGCTACAAATATTTATAAATGTGAGGATGGATTTGTAGGTATTAGTGGCCTTAAGAATGATCGTAGTAAAAGTGGATTTGATCAGTACAATATTACAACCTGGGTAGAGGAATATGTTGAAATTCCAACAGTTACGTATGCTCCTAAATATAGAAAGCGATAATGGTTACTATATCAAATGTTAAGGTTTATGATTTAAAAGAATCTGTTATAGCATGTCGTAATGCTATGAGGACAACTATTCCTGAGTATACTGAAGAGGAATTTAAAAAGTCTATAGAGAGAGCTATAAAACTAGCTAAAGCTCCTTCTAATTCAGGTCATCCAAATTTTCTAACTGGAATTCGAGTTAGTTTTGATATTGTTTATCCTAACTATTTTACACCAGAGTTACAAAGATATCATTGAATTGATATTGTAACATCATCTTCTAAGATGCATAAATTAGGAGCAATTGTAGAGGCGAAATCCTTTAATAAATATGTAGATGACAGGTCAATTGCTATTATCCAGGAATATGCATCCAAGTTTATGGAGGATCCTTCCTATGAAAATAGGATGAGATTATTATCTAATACTGTATTAGGTTTAGAGCAATTTATGCGTATAAGTACCAATTATATGCAACTTCGTAATTTATATCACCAACGTAAAAGTCATAGACTAAAAGAAGATTGGGGGGCATTTTGTAGTATGATTGAATCATTACCATTTTTTGCAGAATTTATTAATCCATAATGAATAATAGAATTATTGAATATCAAAAGCAGTGAGGTCTAGGTAATATGCAAGTATTCTCATATGGGAACACTAAATTACCTAAACATACATTAATTGTTAATCTTACTTCAGCTACTAACTGCCCATCTGAGCAACTAGGATTTTGTAAATGTAATGACATCTGTTACGCAAAGAAGTGTGAACGTATATATAAGGCATATAAAAATAAAAACATTGTTGTAGAATCTCAAATGCAACAATGGGCAAAGGATGATATTAAAGGAATGCTAGACTGTTACATTACAAATGCTCCTCTTGCAGTTAAGTACGTTCGACTGAATGAAGCAGGTGATTTTTTTGATCAACAGATAGTTAATCAATGATCTGACATTGCTAATTGGTTGTTTGAACAATTCAATATTAAGACCTATTGTTATACTTGTAGAGAAGATTTGAATTTTGATAATGTATCCTTTTCGGTTAATTCTTCTACGCCAAATATAAAAAGTGCAGATCGTTGATTTTTCTGTATAGACAAAAAACAGTTTGATCAATTACCAAAAAAATCTGTTACTTGTAAGGGTAATTGTCGTCTTTGTAAATTATGCTATGATTCAAATTATCATGGAATTATATATTGTAGACAACATTAAACATTATAGATAATGAGTATCTACAAAGAAACGTTTCGTATTAAAGGTACAGGACAGTATCTTTATGCTGAATGAAATACTAATACAAATACTTGTCTTATTATGAATCAAGATGGTAGAGTGTTAGTATCTGGAACAGACGATGAAATTATTGCTGTTCGAGAATATTTAAATAAAATTGAAAGAGAATATGACTCTAATATTGGAAGCAAATTTCAATAAAGAGTTTTTATAATATGTAAAAGATGATTTATCGGTTTGTTTTAAATAAACAAGAGGAACAAGATGCTAAAAAGTTCATTGAAGAACATAAAGCTTGCACTTGGGATCCTGACCACACGCCCGCTATTGGTGGGCGTTTTTCGTATACATTTACTCCATTAGGAATTGGAACTGAAGTAGAAATTAAATGTAATATCTGTCATAATCATAAAGATATTACAGATGTAAGTAATTGGTAATATGACTATAAGTAAAGCATGTAAAGAACTGATCATAGTTCAACCTTTCTATGGTTTTTTCTTATTAAATATAAACAAAGAGTATACTACTCGTGTTCCTACCTTAGCGGTATCACCTAATGGAGTAAATATTAAGCTTTTAATTAATGAAAAATTTTGGAATTCATTAAATGATGAAGCTCAACTTGCTGTACTAACTCATGAAATCAATCATGTATGCTTTTTCCATTTACAGATGCAAACTGACTTTGATGATAAAAACATCTTCAACTATGCAGCTGATGCAGAAGTAAATTGCTATATCAATAATTTACCTGAGGGTTGTGTTACTGTTTCTAGTCTTAATAAGGAATTAGGGCTACAGTTAGAAGAGAGACAAGGAACCAAAGAGTACTATAAAGTTTTAATTGACTTTAAGAATAAATGTCAAAAAAAAGCTGAAGAATTTCTAAAAAATCATCCACTAGATAATCATGAAACCTGGAAAGAGTTTGATCAATTGAGCAATCCTGTAAAGAAATTAATTGAGAACCAAATTAAAGCTAAGTTAAAGGAGGCCGAAGAAGCAACTATAAAAACAGGTGGAAGTATACCAGGAGAAATGTCTGAAATACTAAAAAATATTAAAGATAAGCCTCCTGTATTTAATTGGAAGAGATATTTTAGACGACTGATTGGAAATTCTATTAGCTCTGAAATACAATCAACTCGAATGCGTCCATCAAAAAGATTCCCAGATGCTAAAGGAATTAGACTTAAAAGAAAACCTAATATCTTAGTTGGTGTTGACACTTCAGGATCCGTTAGTATGGATGAATTAAATGATTTTTTTAGTGAAATTAATCATATCTACAGATCTGGCGTTGAGGTCACTGTAGTTGAGTGTGATACACAAATAAATAACATATTTAAATATACAGGGAAACACAATATTAAAATTGGTGGACGTGGTGGGACTATATTAAATCCTATTATCGAATATTATAATTCTCATAAAGAACACAATGTTTGCATAATATTTACTGATGGTGAGTTGTACAGTCTTGATCTTCCAAAGTGTAATCATTTAATATGGGTTATTACCAGTAATGGTAATAAAGTTGATAAGTTTCCTGGAAAAACAATATATATACCTTAAAAGAATAAATAAAAAGAGATGGAATTAACATTAGGAGAAGTAAAACCGATTATTAATTATATTATTGAAAATAATAAAGTTCTACAAAAGAATGGTCAGTTTCCAGTTACTATAAATATTGAAGGTCATGCAGGAATTGGTAAAACTGCAGTCCTAGAGGAAATTGCAAACGAGCTGGGAGCTAATTTTATTAAACTAAATCTAGCTCAACTTACTGAAAGTTCAGACCTTATTGGATGGCCTTTAAAGGAACACTATGTATGCAAACCTGATGGAGAATGTAAATGGATTAGCTCAGAACTAATCGAAGCATACGCTAAGGCAGGATGGGAGTTAACTGAACATACTAGAATGAGTTATGCTGTACCACAGTGGATTAAAGGAATTGACGAATCAAAACCGACGATATTACTCCTTGATGACGCCTCGAGAGCAACCCCTCAAATACTCCAAGCTGTAATGGAAATTACTGCTCGGCAAGAGTTTATATCTTGGAAGTTACCTCCTAATAGTCATATAGTACTTTCAACTAATCCTGATAATGGAGATTACGCAGTATCAAGTTATGACGAAGCACAAGCTACCAGGTTTGTTACTTTTAAGGTTAAGTTTGATAAAAGTGATTGGGCCAAATGGGCAGAAGCACAGGGTATTGATGGAAGAGCCATTAACTTTCTTTTGTCTTATGGATCCGAGCTAATGAATAGAGAGGGATCTAAAGAAGCAAAAGTAAACGCTAGAAATTACACTATGTTTGCGAACATTATTTCTGGATTAGATGATTGGAGTAAACCAGAACAACTAGCAACTATTCTTCAAATTGCTTCAGGTTGTTTTCTTGATGATGATAATATCGTAGGTAGTTTGTTTACTACATTTATTGCTAATAAGTTAGATAAGCTTATGGATCCTGAGTCAATGTTAACAAAAGATTGGTCTTACGTTAAAGGAGAGTTAACAAAACAAATTTATGATGGAGAGTTTTATAGAGCTGATATTGCAGCAACTTTAGCAACACGATTCTTAAACTTTTCTATTTTATATCTTTCTAAAAAAGGTAATAAAATGGATATTGTAGTTGATAGAATTCTAAAGTTTATAGATAACGAAAAAACTCTTTTAACTGAAGATTTAATCTTTACTTTAGTTAAAACGTTAAATAAGAAATATCCAACTCGTTGTAATAAGTTATTATTAAATCCCAAAATTGTAACAAAATTAATGTAATATGACACTTCTACACAAAGAAAAAGCTAATATTTACGATGTTCGATTTCTTAGATATAGTGGGAAAAATATTTCAAGTACAGTTGAAGCTGAGATTAAGGTTAAAAAATGCAGTCTAGGTTCAGGTTCAGGCTATGGTGAATCTAAGGTGGGTAATGACTACAATGTTGGATTTTTTCTAGGATCTCCAGATGATATTGATGCACTATTAAAGTTAAGACATAATACAAACCCAATTAGCTCATTTAATAAAATATACTTTGATAAGGAATGTAAATATCCGAGATTTAAGCTATCTGAAAAAACATCCATCAAAAGATGTCTAAAACCATCTATTGCAGATTCATGTATTATTAGTAAAATACGACTTTATAAGTATGAATGGTATGAAGATCAACGCGAATCTAAAGCATTGGTAGCTTATTCTTCAAAAGAAAACTCTTGGTATCTTCTTACAAATATGGCTCTAGGTGGTTATCCTCAATTAACAAGCTCTATAGAAAAACAACTAAACCATACATTTGGCCTCGAAAGAAAAAAGAGGATTTTGTCAATATTAGTTGATAAAGGTATTCTTCCTAATGATACATCTATTTATTATGAAGGTCCAGTTATTACTCTATCAAAGTCTCAATATGATTATGTTTATAACATACAAAATACATACATGAAAATTACATATGACACTGAACTAGATCAGTTTATTAATCAGAAATTGCAAGAACTAACTCCAACAGAAGCAACTGAAATTAATAAAATGTTGAAATCATCAGATGAAACCATTGTAGGTATGGGCATGAAATTATTATCAAACTATGATCTAAATCGCTCAAAGTGTACAATTGGATTACTTTTACTTGAAAATTGGCAAAATATTACTGATATTAGTACATTCACTTCAGTAGGATTTAAACAAATTTTGCAGACATTAGGATTAGATACCTGCACTCGATATCGTCCTCCGAGAGAACATATGGTAAATACTTGGTATGAAGAATCAACAAGTGAAACTGATAAATCGTTTGGCAGAGATTTTATTAATAGTAAGATAGAACAAGAACTACAACAAAGTATTAATAGTTATAAAAATACTTTCAAGACTCTTGATCTAGATATCTCAATAGTAATTCATTAGTGAGAAATATTATCTCTATTCAAGGACTTAGAAATAGTGGAAAGGACGAAACAACTAAATATATTAATTATTTACTAAATAATCCAAAATGTCTACACCATTATTGAATAGGTAAACTTTTAAAATTTAAAACATTATATAAAAGGTGATCTGTTAATAAGTATGCAAGTAAATTAAAAAAAATGCTTGCCATACTTATCAATGTTGATGAAGAAAGATTTGAAGATAGAATATTTAAGGAACAATACTACTTTGATTTCACTAAATATAAGTTGTTACATGAATCAGATGTTCCAAAAAGAAAAAAATTAAGTGATAAATTATTTAATAAAGAACTATCGAGACAAAATGATAGAGTAGCTATTGATTATATCTTATCTATCAGACAACTATTACAGTTCTTTGGAACGGAAGTTATGCGAAAGTATTTTGGAGACTCTTTGTGGACTCTTGCCACTTTAAAAAGTCATTCTGATTATTTAATTGTTGCCGACCAAAGATTTATAATAGAGAATTCTATTAGTAAGAAATTAGGGGCTTACACTATTCATATTGAAAGGCCAAATTGTGAAGTAAGCTTACATTCTTCAGAAAAACAGTTAATTGAATTATTAAATAACCATAATTACGACGTTTTACTAAAAAATAATGGAACCCTAAAAGATTTATTTAACAACTGTAAAAAAATTATCTATGGCTACAGAAATAAAATTTTGTAAAAACTGTTCAGATAAAAACATTATACATACTTTTCAGGATAAGTTATATGGAAAGTTTATTCGAGTATTTAATGTGGAACCAAAAACTTCACATTCTGTATGTACAGTATGTGGAGATGGTAAGAAAGGTAAAAAATAATTAATATAAATTGTGTTTAAAAGGAAAAAACCCTACTTGCTTTGGCGAGTAGGGTTATTTTTTTTATTGTGGAAGTTGATCACTTAGATATTTTAATGGGCTTAATACTCCAAAAGTATTTACTGCTCCATCTCAAAGATTTTGATCTCCAGTAACTACATTCATAGTTTGTTTATAAACATTTTTTATAATTGAGTATGCTGGAGGATTCAGATCTCCACCCATCGACATAATAATATTATTTATTGGGCCATCCTGAAATGAAGTATACAAAGCCATAGCTCCAACTGTACCTAAAGCACCTAAATCTTCCTTAGAGTCTCCAGAAAGAAATACAGCTTGTATAAGGAGCATCATTAATCCCATAAAGATCATATCAGTTAAAAATAAGTAAAAATTGGCTCGTTTTGTAGGGTTTGCCCAAATCTCCTTTAAGCCTTGGAAATCTAGTTTAGCTAATTTAGCCCCCATACTTCACATTGAGTATGCAATGCCTTCCATATATCGACCTTGTCATTCATAATATGGTTCGGCATATTCTCCAGGTTTAATATTAGTTTCTAGATCAACTCTACTAGATGGGAGATTAGTTTCAGGATTATAAGTATATATAGTCATATATCTTATTCCGTTTTCATCAAATTTTTCAGCCATTCTACCTTGGTCATAGGTACCTGGAGCTAATATCCACTGTTCCAACTTAGCAGAAATGAAGGTTCTAAAATGTAACATCATAGCTCCCATAAACATATGCTTAGCTAACATTTGTGTGTTTTTATCATAATGTCCAAAACACATTTCTGCAAATGACTTAATGCTAGTTGCTTCCTGTACTGTATAAGCTCTAGGTAGTGGTTCTCCTTCATTAATTGAGAATCCTTCTTTATTGAATTGAATTCTCATAGCTTCATATAATCCATGTTGAGCTTTATATTCTTTAGAATCCTTATTAGCTCCCACATCATTTAGTAATGAGAATCGTTTATCCTTCTTAAAGTCATATATAAGCTCATCATTTTCATTTAAACTATGAGCTTCATAACACCCATCATGTATCATTTTAGCTAATAATAAACCCATTCTATGATAAAAGTCAGGAGCTCTATTGCACACATACAACATATCACTATTAAAGTTTTTAACTCCCATTCTAGATTCGCTGAGTTCCTTTTGAACCATATCCGCATCCATATTAGCCATACCATAGTCAGCATTAAGAGCCTCTAATTTAGTAAGAGTTGATACTCTTTTTGGAGCATCTCTAAATATTAGTCCTCATGCCTTTCTTAAATCATTTCCAGTAAATTGATCTTTACCATAAGCCCCAGCCATTGTTCTACTAATATGTATTCACATGCCCTGCATCATTTCTCGCAATCCAGACCTAATATTAAAACCTAAAACACTAGCTGTTGTAAATGATTTAACTGCTGAAAGAACTTTGTAAACAGGTTGTAAGCCTTTATCCATGATAGGCTTATTAAAAATATTTACAGTGAGATATTTATCTAAAAACTGTAAAAGATTGTCAGCTTCCTGCCCATACATTGCTTGATTATACTGTAATGCAATTTTAATTCCTTGAATTTGAGGAA
>ERZ827168.244-NODE-244-length-94519-cov-22.509909_pt1 | contig 94519 bp, 74 predicted proteins | sample MGYA00519868_ERZ827168 | MGnify/ENA primary metagenome ERZ827168 (study PRJEB31778, sample SAMEA3449271) | human gut metagenome | biome: human gut; feature: human-associated habitat; material: faeces | place: United Kingdom | collected 2010/2012 ... | reverse complement strand
TATCAATAATTCACTGGATAATTACGCTATAGCCAAGGACTTTTTCAGTGCCCTCATCGTGAACGGGAGGGGCCCACGAAGTGGGAGGGATAGCACCGTCAGGTGCGTACCGGTCCGAAGTCTCTCACCCGTAGGCTCAACAATATCTAAGTGTCAAAGACAGGAAGATAACATTTATTCTTCAAAATGCACTATCTTTACACTATGGATTCGTTTAAAGATTACGTCGAGAAAGAGATTATTCCGCGATATGCGTCATTCGACGCGGCGCATTGCGAGGATCACGCACGAAGCGTTATTGAAAAAAGTCAGAAATTGGCCCGGTTCTATGACGTGAACCCGGAGATTCTATATCTGGCGGCAGCGTACCACGACCTCGGATTGTGCGAAGGGCGTGAGCAACATCATATGGTTTCAGGACGCATCATTCGCGAGGACAAAAACCTGTCCCGGTGGTTTAGCCGTGAAGAAATCGAACTCGCAGCGCAAGCGGCGGAGGACCACAGGGCATCCGGAAAAAACCCTCCGCGAACCATTTATGGAAAAATAATAGCAGAATCCGATAGACAAATCATCCCGGAGACCGTCGTAAGAAGAACCATTCTCTATGGATTCGACCATTATCCTTCCTTTAACAGACAACAGATGTGGGAAAGGACAGTGTCTCACCTACACGAAAAATACGCAGAAGGAGGATACCTGAAGCTCTGGATTCCGGAATCGGACAACGCAAGACAACTCGAGTCCCTTCGCGAATTAATAAAAGACGAACCTCGTCTACATCAGCTATTTGACGCCATCTACGACGAGGTAACATCCTAGCCTTTCTGCGAGAGGATGGCTTCACAGCCGGTGAGGCAGTCCTGAAAAGTTTCCTCGAAATCGCCGGTATACCACGGGTCTGCCACGTCGCGCCCCACTCCGGCATAGGACATAAGCAGATGAATCTTCTTCTGCGCATCGCCACCGACTATGTCCCTGAGCCTGCGCACATTACTCGAATCCATACATACGAGCCTGTCAAAGCGCTCATAATCGGCCTTAGTGACCTGCCGTGCGGTCTTGTCTGCGTCGAAAGGCACTCCGTGCTGGTTTAGACACCTCCGTGCCGGAGGATAGATATGATTGCCAATCTCCTCGCGCGACACTGCCGCCGATTCGACATAGTACTCCCCTTCCAGCCCCTTAGCCCGGGCCAATGCCTTGAATATGAATTCTGCCATCGGACTTCTGCAAATATTCCCGTGGCAAATGAAAAGAATCTTCTGCATCAATCCACGAATTTGATTTTGCTCAAATCGCGAGGCTTGGCCTCCGGCGCCTCATCAGGATAGCCCACAGCGATTACCACCTGTAGGCGATAGCCATCACTGAAGCCAAGCTTGTCGAGATAAGGCTTCGCGGCGAAATTGGCATTCATAAAGATGGCGGGACTTCCCATAATGCAGGTTCCGAGGCCCAATGACTGCGCGGCCAAGCAGATATTCTCGCTCATAAGTCCCACATTCTGGAGAAGCATTCCCGTAGGGTCATCGGCAGGACAGGCTATGAATATGGCGGCGGTCGCATTACGGAAGCCGTTACGGAACTTAGGGTCGTCGGTGCGAATCATATTAGGCATATACTTGGCCATAAGGTCGGTAACGGAATTGAAATAATTCTGGTCGTCCACGATTCTCACTTCCCACTCCTGCTTGTTCATGGCATTCGGAGCATTCACGCCGCACTCGGCGAGCAATTGCAGTTTTTCTCTTTCCACAGGCGTATCCTTATAATAACGGATAGAGCGCCTTGACATAATGGATTCGATGACGGGGTCTTTCATATAATTCGCTTTTTTAGCGCCATTTGAGCAGCTTACGATGGCAAGCGCTATGGCAGATAACATTATAATCTTTTTCATAAGAACAAACCTTAGATTTGCAGCGTAGTTCTCTGCGCCTAGGTTTGTACGACAAAAATAGTAAATTTATGCCGAAAAACCTTAGATTTGCAGCGTAGTTCTCTGCGCCTAGGTTTGTACGACAAAAATAGTAAATTTATGCCGAAAAAGATAGTTTAACAAAGGACAATGGAGCCGGGCGGTTCTCAATATTTGCAAATGGGTAAGACCCGTGTATGTTTTTTTCCCCGCCCGGCCCGTTGATTCAGGACCTGAATAAGAATATTGCCTTAGTCCGAATAAGGTTTGTAGGTGACGGATCGACGGTCCACTGTCCGCTTAAAAGCAGTGCAAGTTATGAAAAAAATCAATGTCGGCATCGACATCAGCAAAGAAAAGTGTAATCTTTGCTTCCGTAGCGGCCTGGAGATTGTCCGCGAAGAAGAGTGTTCAAATGATGTAAAAGCCCTCAAGAAGGCCTTTAAAGCTGCATTGAAAGTGCTTGGTGCGTCAGTGGATGAGGCCCTGGTCTGCGCCGAGTACACAGGCCGATACATCTACCCTCTGACCGTGGCCTGCCAAGAACTGGATATCTTCCTCTGGCTGGATGACCCCACCCGCATCAAGAACTCCATGGGCCTCACCCGTGGAAAGAATGACGTCATTGACGCCGCCAGGATTGCCGAATATGCGTTCCGCTACAGCGACAAAGCTGTCCGTTACTGCATTCCGGAGGCCGCCCTGGTCTCAATGAAGAACCTACTGGCAGATCGCGAGTTTCTCCTTATCGACAGGAAAAGATATCAGTCTCAACTCACTGACCAGAAGAAGTATATGGCTCCTGGCGACTTCAAGCACAAGAGCGGCCGTTGGAAGAAAGTCATCAAATCCATAGACGAACAGATTGCAGCTATCGACACAGAGATAGAAACGCTTATTGCGGCGGACCCGGTATTGACTCGTCAGAAGGAACTTCTTGTAAGCATTGACGGCATTGGGGAGCGCATTGCCATCAACATGATTGCCATCACCGGCGGCTTCACCCGTTTTCAGAATGCACGGCAGTTCTGCAGCTTCGCCGGCCTCACGCCGTACAAGTACGACTCCGGAACGTCAGTCCGCTCAAAGGCCAAGATATCCAAACGGGCTAATCAAACCATGAAAGCGCTGCTGCATCTCGCAGCCGTCAGTGCTGCTACACACATGAAGGAGAGCGAATATAGGGATTACTTTGAGCGGAAGACCAAAGAAGGCAAACATGTAATGTGTATTCTAAATGTCGTCCGGGCAAAAATCGTTCATCGAATGTTCTCTGTTATTAGAAGAGACACGGAGTATACGAAGGCATACAAACCAGCAGTTTAAGAGAGTGGAAAGCAATCCATAACAACAGCGTGGCTAGTAACGATACCACTCTCCCAAATCTTTCAATAATAATTTGGAAAAGTCATAAGAATACATACGAAAAAATCCACAAAAAAGTATATTGTGGGAAATACGAAAAATGAGTATCTTTGGAGATTATGGACAAAGTCGCGGCTAAAAGAAGAATAGACGAGCTCAGAAAGGTGCTTTGGGAGAATAGCGAGAGGTATTACGTAGATAATGCCCCTGTGATTTCCGATATGGAATTCGACGCCCTTATGCGCGAATTGGAAGACTTGGAAAAGGCCTTTCCGGAGTATTACGACCCTGAGTCCCCTACACAGAAGGTGGGATCCGATTTGGAAAAGGGCTCTGCATCGGGAGGTTTCGTCCAGAGGCCTCATCGCTACCCTATGCTTTCGCTGTCAAACACCTACTCTCGCGAGGAAATCGCCGAGTTCGTGGCGCGTGCAGAGAAGATTCTCGAGGGTAAGTCCTTTACATACTGCTGCGAGCTTAAATTCGACGGCACGGCCATCTGCCTCATATATAAAAAGGGCAAGCTCGTCAGGGCTCTTACCAGAGGCGACGGCAAGATGGGCGACGACGTCACGACTAACGCTAAGAAAATCAGCAACATCCCTCATATTCTACACGGGAATTTTCCTGAAGAATTCGAAATCAGAGGCGAGGTGCTGATGCCATATAAGTCTTTCGACAAACTTAACGAAGAGAGAATCATTAACGAGGAACCGCCTTTTGCGAATCCACGTAACGCCGCTTCCGGCTCGCTGAAACTTCTCGAAAGCGAGCAAGTCCTCAGGCGCGGATTGTACTGTATGCTCTATCACATTCCGGCACAGAGCGTTCCGGAAGATTTGGCCAGTACCCACTCCGAGCTATTGGACATGGCAGACGGTTGGGGCTTACCTATCTCCGAGCACCGCAAGATATGTCATAACATAGACGAGATTATGGCATATATAGACTATTGGGATACGCACAGAAGGTCGCTTCCGTACGCTACCGACGGCATCGTAATCAAAATCAACGAACTGGAGTACCAGAGAGAGTTGGGATATACGGCCAAGTCCCCGCGCTGGGCAGTAGCTTTCAAATTCAAGGCAGAACAGGCTTGCACGAAGGTTCTCAGCATTGACTATCAAGTAGGTAGAACGGGAGCCGTTACCCCGGTAGCGAATCTGGAGCCGGTCCAATTGGCCGGAACCATAGTCAAGCGCGCGACCCTGAACAATGCCGACCAGATGGCACTGATGGACATCCGCTTGGGCGACAGCGTGTTCGTGGAGAAAGGCGGCGAGATAATCCCGAAGATTACCGGGGTGGATTTGGCGTCCAGACCGCAGGGAGCAGTTCCGCCGGAGTTCCCGAAATACTGCCCCGATTGCCATACGCCGCTGGTCAAGGCCGAGGGTGAGGCCAAGTGGTTCTGCCCTAACACGGGAGGATGCCCCATGCAGATTAAGGGTAGACTCCTGCATTTCACGTCCCGTAAGGCGATGAACATTCTCGCGGGCGAAGCTACCATAGATCAGCTTTACGCTCTAGGATTGGCCAAGACTCCCGCAGACCTCTACGCATTGAGCGCAAATCAGTTGCTCACGCTTGACGGGTGGAAGGAGCGCTCTGTAATAAGATTCCGGGATTCGCTGAAGGAATCGCTCAAGGTGCCTTTCGAGAGAGTGCTTTTCGCACTGGGCATAAGATATGTGGGCGAGCAGACGGCCGGCGAGATAGCAGGACATTTCGAAAACATAGACAATATAATAGCTGCGGACATAGAACAGATAGCGGCGGTGAAGGACGTGGGTGAAGTGATCGCGAAAAGCGTATACGACTTCACGCATAACGAGGCTAACCTTCTGGAGATAAAAAGACTCAGGGAATTCGGACTGAATTTCGAAATAGGCCTTAGGCAGGCCGCCGTATCCGAGGCGCTTAAGGGGATGACCATAGTTATCTCCGGGAATTTCAGTGTAAGCAGAGAAGAGATAAAGGATATAATCAGCAGAAATGGAGGCAAGAACTCCTCGTCGGTAAGTTCGAAGACCAGTTTCCTTCTGGCAGGAAGCAAGCCGGGGCCAGAGAAGCTGCACAAATGTGAGGAATTGGGCATAAAGGTCCTGAGCGAGAGTGAGTTCCGCGCTATGCTGCCGGCAGAAAAAGAAGCGGAGCAAATCATTTCTGAACCGAGTTTATTTTAGCATCAGTGTATGAAAGGTACTGAATTTAACGAAAACGACTACCGCCTTATAGCGGACGAGTGGAAGGGACTTGCCACGATGGCAAAGGAACGCTGTAGGAATGCGGAGGAATTTGCCGTGGTGCAAAAGGCATTTGAGTTTGCCAATGAAGCACATAAGAACGTGCGCCGCCGCTCGGGAGAGCCATATATACTCCATCCGATAGAGGTGGCTAAGATAGTCGTGAAAGACATAGGATTAGGCTATAAATCCATTACGGCTGCCCTTCTTCACGATGTGGTGGAAGACACCGACTACACTACGGAAGACATAAAGTCGCTTTTCGGAGACAAAATAGCATCGCTCGTGGATGGTCTTACTAAAATCAAGACCGTTCTCGATAACGAGGACAGAACCAAGAGTACGTCCATCAACACTCCTAGCCTTCAGGCGGAAAACTTCAAGCGAATACTCCTCACCTTGAACGACGACGTGCGTGTCGTGCTCATCAAACTCGCGGACAGGCTACACAACTGCAGGACCATAGAGTTTATGCCCGAGCACAAGAGGGAGAAAATTTTGAGCGAGACGATGTATCTCTTCATTCCGCTGGCTCACAGGCTGGGTCTTTACTCCATAAAGACCGAGATGGAAAACATCTGGCTAAAATACAAGGAGCCGGACGAGTATCGAAGCATTACCGAAAAGACTAACAGCGACATAGAGAAAAAGGCGAAGATAATCGAAGAGTTCATAAACACCATTCAGAACGTGCTTGAGAAAGACGGTTACGAATTCGAGATCAAGAAGCGCGTAAAGACTCCGTATTCGATATGGCGTAAGATGAACACGAAGAACGTGACCTTCGAGCAGATTTTCGACCTTTACGCCATAAGGATAATATTCACGCCGAAAAGCGCCGACCCTATATCCGAGCGAAAGGAGTGCTATGACATCTTCGCTACCATCACCAGCCTTTTCCGATATCAGCAGGACAGGGTCAGGGACTGGATCAAACAGCCTAAAAGTAATGGATATGAGGCACTTCACTGTACACTGATGAGTAAAGGTGGAGTGTGGGTGGAAGTTCAGATTCGCTCGAAGCGAATGGACGACATAGCCGAAAAGGGCATCGCCGCACATTGGGCTTATAAAAAGGACGGTTACATCTCCGAGAACGACAGCGAGATGGACAATTGGCTCGACAAGGTAACGGAAATCATCAAGAGTCCGGACGTAAGCACTCTCGAGCTGCTGGACATCATCCATAGAGACCTAGTTTCCAGTGATATAGTGGTATTTACACCTTCGGGAAGCCAAAGAAGCATACAGAAGGGTGCGACTGCACTGGACTTCGCCTATATGCTCGATACGAACATAGGCAATCACGCATTGGCCGCTAAGATAAATATGAAGCTCTGCGCACTCTCACAGGTGCTGCATCAGGGAGACCAGGTCGAAATCATCACGGCAGAAAACGCGCACCCGCAGATGAATTGGCTCGAATTCCTAAGGATTCAAGATGCCCGCAGAAAGGTTCTGGAATACATAAAGGAGCACGAACCGGGCTCTGTCGAGAGAGCGGAAGCACTGTTGGACGCACTGAGTAACAGCACGTTGGGCAAGCCGGCAGAGAGGATTGTGGTCGTGGATGACACGAAATACATATCGGCGCCGTGCTGTAACCCGATTCCGGGAGACCCTGTGATAGGCGTCAAATGCCCGGACGGCTCCATCATCGTGCACAAGAAGAGTTGCAGCTGCCTGGAGACACTCGGAAGCACTCAGGGAGACAAGCTCGTGGCAGTGAATTGGGACATCAAGTCTAGCCAAGGCGACTTCCCGGTTAAGATCAACATCAAGGGACTGGACAGAGTGGGACTCCTGAACGACCTCACACAACTTATTTCCCTGTCGCTGGGCATAAATATGCGCAAACTTGCGCTGGGTTCGGAGCACGGCGTCTTCGAAGGCTACATCGAGTTGCTCGTTAAGGACAGGGCCACACTTGAGACCCTTATAGGTAAAATCAGCCAGATAAAAGGCATACAGAGCGTAGCAAGAACCGAATTATGAAATCATCATTAAAGGAAATACTCATACCGCTGGGAGCGGCGCTTGCCGTGCTCTCCCCTACCTTTTTCATGCATTCCTGTGCGAACACCACGCAGGCGCCTACGGGTGGAAAGAAAGACACCATTCCTCCGGCGCTTTACTGGACTCAGCCTGTACCGGGTGCAGTTAACGTAGATACTAACAAGACAAAGATTGTCTTCGGCTTCGACGAATACGTCACCATAAAGAATCAGCAGAACATTTTCCTGTCGCCTCCTCAGAAAAAGGCGCCTAAGGCTAAGGTTAAGGGAAAGAACGTAGTCGTCACATTCGAAGAGCCGCTCGCGAAGGGCATCACCTACACCCTTAACTTCACGGATGCCATAGCGGATAACAACGAAGGCAATATGTTCCCGGGATTCACCTATGTATTTTCCACGGGAGACAATATAGACTCGATGCTGGTCACCGGTACAGTGCAGGACTGCAACACGCTCACGCCCGTAAAAGGCGCTACGGTAATGCTTTATAAAGACCATAGCGACTCTGCCATCTTCAAGAGCCGCCCGTTTGCCGCCTGCAAGACCGACGACTGGGGGTACTTCTGCATCCCTTACATTCCGGACACGCTTTACAGGCTCTATGCCCTAAAGGACGATAACAACGACAACATCTACCAGAGCGAAGACGGCGAGCTCGTGGGCTTCATAGACAGTCTGATACGCCCGGTCATGAGGGTGAGCGACACATTGGCCGAGATGCAGAAATACGATATGAAGGACACGCTGGAGTGCCGCGCGAGAAGGAGCGAATACGAGATTCGCCTCTTCAAGGAGGAAAGCACCAAGCAAAAGCTTATGAACAAGGGCCGCAGCGCCGACAGACACGCCTACGTCACATTTATGTCGAAGAATGCGTGGATAGACTCGCTCTGGATAAAGGGCTACAAGCAGGAGCAGCTTATAAGCCAATTCAACCTCCGCCAGGACAGCCTCGAAATCTGGATAAACGACCGCCGACGCACCCCGGATACCCTTCAACTCTATATAAACTACCGTAAGACCAATGACTCCACAGGGGTATTCGAGCCAAGCCTCGAGCATTATCCCCTGTTCATAGAAGGCGCTCTGCCGAAAAAGACCGGCCGCGCTGCCAGACAGAAACTCAAGCACGAAGACACCATCTGCGTATATAAACTTACGGCGGAGCCGGAGACGGTAGAGCAGAACGGATTCTCCATAGAGTTCGCCTACCCTATTATCTACGAGAATTTTGACTCTCTGAAATTCAGATACATAAATCCTAAGCAGAAGGAGTTGAAAGGCTCGTTTACCGTCGAAAAGGATAGCCTTAACCTCAGGCGATACACCATAAGGCCTAAGGAGAAGTTGCTCCCTAGCTACGAATACTTCTTGAAAGTGCCGCATCGCGCGTTCAGGGACATAAACGGCTTTTACTCGGACAGTACTGAAGTAAAGGTGAGCCTGCCAAGCGATGACAAATTGAGCACCATCATCCTGGATATGAAGGGAGTGGAAGGCAAGCTCATAGTCGACCTGCTGAACGAAAAGCGCGACAAGGTGCTGAGAAACTATATAATAGAGAAAGACACCCAGCTCGTATTCCCTTACCTGAAGGAAGGCAAGTATTCGGTGCGCGTAACCTTCGACTATAACAAGAACTCGATGGTGGACACCGGAAACATACTCGAACACCGCCAGCCGGAGAAGGTGGCATTCTTCAAAGTCTCTGAGAACGAAGAATACCTGGACCTGCCGGCAGCGACGGAGCTAACCCAAATCATAGAAATCAGTGAATTGAAATAGCGGATGAAAAAGACCCTACTCACATTGACATTTGCGTTAGGCGGAATTCTCGCTTTCGGCCAATCCCCGCTCGAGCCCACCGACACGACAAGCAGCGAGCCGATGATCGACTTCCTGAAGGAGGAGGCTGCAAGACAAGCGGATACGCTGATTACCGATTGGCCCGACGAATATCTGGACACGGTAAAGATCGAATATACAAAGAAACTGAACGACTACTCGATGATAGGCTTCAACTACGGAGTCACCTTCACCGGAATGCAGTTCAGCCCGAGTCACAGCCAGACCAGGGACCTCGTTCCTGGACACTACGCGCTGACCTTCACCCACTACGAGAAGATGTTTAACTACCTGCCTTATTTCGGATGGACGATAGGCATAGAATACGGACACGAGGGCTATCACTTTAAGGAAAACAAGGAAACGGGACAGACCTACGAATTCTTTAAGGAGAAAAGCCGCTCCATAAAGATGGATGTGGTGGAAGTGCCTTTTATGATGCAGATTCATAAGGACGGGCTTCACAGCAAGGTCTATGCAGGGCTGGGAATCTATGGAGGGTACCGATTGGCCGTGGAAAGATTTGGTCCAAATGTCGAGAGCGCATACGCGAAGAACTGGTATGACACAGACATCCGCTGGGACTATGGTTTTCGGGGAGGTGCCGGATTCGCACTGATTTTCGAGCCTTTCGAGTTCCACATAAACGCGCAGCTTCGTTACGGAATGTCGAGCATCTTCACTCCCGATTCCCTCTTTCCTGAAGGTTCGGGCTACGAAGATCAGAATAAGGTTTATTATAGATATGCCTACCCTCTGGACATAATAATATCCGCAGGAGTGCACATTCATTTGGGCAAGCGTTTCGGAACTACGAACGCCGATTTGAAAAGACAAGCAAAGGAGATAGTATATGGCAGTAAGAATAGGTAATCCGGCGATAGTGCTGGGAAAAGGTCATCCCATCGTCATACAGACTATGTGCAACACGCACACTTGTGACGAAGAAGAAAGCATCAAGCAGTGCATCAGGCTAAGCGAGGCCGGGTCGCAAATGATACGCCTCACGGTTCCGGGGCTACAGGATGTGCCTCATATAAAGGCCATTAGGGAAGCCCTTCGCGAAAGAGGCATCTATACCCCGATAGTGGCCGACATACATTTCTCTTCCCAGACTGCCATAGAGGTAGCACCTTTCGTGGACAAGGTACGCATCAATCCGGGTAACTTCCATAAAGACCACGAAAAGGCCCGCGAGGAGTTCGCTCGCCTTATAGAAGTGTGTAAGGAAAACGGAACTGCCATAAGGATAGGCGTAAACCATGGTTCCCTGGGCGAGTATATCACATCGCTCTACGGAAACACTCCTCAAGCTATGGCACTGGCGGCTATGGAATGGGTAAGAATGTGCGTGGAGCAAGACTTCGACAAGGTGGTAGTCTCGCTCAAGTCGTCGAACACCGTAACTATGGTCCAGGCCTATAGGGAGCTCGTACGCCTCTTTAAGGAGGAAGGCGTCGACTTCCCTCTTCACGTAGGTGTGACCGAAGCCGGAAATGGAGAAAGCGGGCGCATCAAATCTTGCGTGGGAATAGCTACCCTGCTGGAGGAAGGCATAGGCGATACGATAAGAGTGTCCCTAACTGAAGACCCTCAGGAGGAGCTCCCCGTAGCAGCTTATCTGGCAGCCAGATACTCAAATGCTCCGGCCCCTAAGGGACTTAGCGCACAGGAAATCGAGATGCTAGACGCAGCCTGCACTTGGGGTCCGAAACTGATGCGCGGCGAAGTGGACGACATCCCTCAAGAAGTCGACGGTCATCTTCGCGACGAGATAATGCAAGCCGCGAGAAAACGCTTCTATAAACCGGAATACATAGCCTGCCCCGGCTGTGGACGCACTATGTATAACCTCCAGAAGGCCTTCGAGGAAGTCAAGGCCAAGACATCACACCTTCATAACGTGGTAATCGCCGTAATGGGATGCATCGTAAACGGTCCCGGCGAGATGGCGGACGCCGACTGGGGCTATGTCGGAGAAGGCGGCGGAAAGGTGTCCATATACAAAAAGAATGTGCCTGTATTAAGACACATTCCTGAAGCTGAAGCGGCTGATAAACTGCTGGAACTTATAGAAGAAGACCAAACACTTCGAGATAGACAACCGCGCACACTATAGCGAATATAGTCGAATCCAATCTGTCGTACAATCCGCCGTGTCCAGGGATGAGGTGGCCGGAATCCTTGACCGAAAAGTAACGTTTCCACATACTCTCGACCAGATCGCCCAGCACGCCCACGACGCTAAGCACGGCGCCGAAGCACATCGCGTGCGCCACATCCAGATGGAGCCAACCCAGAGCGCTGAGCCCCCAAGAGACAAGCACGCCCGTAATACACCCTCCGATGACTCCCCACCACGACTTCTTGGGCGAGATATGCGGGGCCAATTTCTTAGCGCCTGACTTTTGTCCCAGCGACGAGCCCAGAAAATAGGCTCCCACGTCATTAAGCGACACGATGATGAAGATGCACGCCAAAAGCATACCGTCGAACTGGCCTCCGCGCACTGCAAGCACCGGGGTCAGGGCCAATGGCGCACCCGTAAAAAGCATTCCTGCAGCCCAGTAGGACATTTTTCCATATTCGGAATACTCCTTGCTCCATAAAGGCAATACGGTACACACGGCCAGTGGAATCAAGGTGAAATACATCCACTTTCCATCGCACAATCCCATTCGGGACGAATACGCCGTCACGAAGAGGGTGAGCATAGCGAGTATCGCACATAGACGGCTCGACTTGAAGCTCTCGCCCAGAGACATAGAGTAGAATTCGTGCATGGTCTGGGCTATGGCGAATCCGAACACTACTACAAACAAAGGCTGTGGACCTAAGAGGCCCACAGCTATGATGAGAGCATATAATGCTCCGAAAATACTACGCCTGACTAACGGTGTCATCTTGTTCCTTCAATTCGTCCTGAGCATCCTTAACCTTAGGTCCGAGAATGGCCTGAACATCGTCTGCAAATATGACTTCCTTAGTAAGCAATTCGTTAGCGATTTCGCGCCATTCCTGCTCGTGATCCTTGAGAATCTTGTAGGTCTTGTCGTGAACTTCCTTCACGAGCTTGGACACTTCCGCGTCGAGGAGCTCGGCCGTCTTTTCAGAATATGGTCTGGTAAAGTCGTAGGCGCGGCTTCCCGTAGAATCGTAGAAACTGAAGTTACCGAACACTTCTGACATACCATAATTCTGAATCATGGAGTAGGCTGTCTTAGTAAGACGCTCCAAGTCGTTCTGTGCACCTGTAGAAGGCTCTCCGTTAAGGATTTCCTCGGCTACCCTACCACCTATGAGCGAACACATCTCGTCTATCATCTGACTCTTGCGCTCTATCTTGTGCTCATCCGGAAGGTACCACGCAGCACCAAGTGCGTTTCCGCGAGGGACGAGCGTAACCTTGAAGAGCTGATTGGCATGAGGAAGGAGCCAGCTTACCACAGCGTGACCCGCCTCGTGGTGAGCGATGGTCTTCTTCTCTGAATCTGAGAGAAGATAACCCTTCTTCACTATACCGCCCACGATACGATCCACGGCATCGAGGAAGTCCTGAAGGTCGATTTCCGACTTGTTCTTTCTGGCTGCGCCGAGGGCAGCTTCGTTGCAGACATTCGCGATGTCGGCACCGCTGAAGCCTGCGGTATGCTTGGCCATATATGAAACGTCGAAGTCCTTTGAGATTTTCAGGTCGCGGATGTGGACCTTGAATATCTCCTCCCTTTCCTTAAGTTCCGGGAGGTCTACGTGAATCTGTCTGTCGAAACGTCCGGCACGCATAAGCGCCTTATCGAGGATATCCGCACGGTTAGTCGCTGCGAGCACGATGACTCCGCTGTTCGAGCCAAAACCATCCATCTCGGTAAGCAACTGGTTCAATGTATTTTCTCTCTCGTCGTTTCCTGAGAAACCGGCGTTCTTGCCTCTGGCTCTACCCACTGCGTCGATTTCGTCTATGAATACGATGCACGGAGCCTTTTCCTTAGCCTGGGCGAAGAGGTCACGCACGCGGCTGGCACCCACACCCACGAACATCTCCACGAAATCGGAACCGCTCATAGAGAAGAACGGAACATTGGCCTCACCGGCTACTGCCTTAGCGAGCAATGTCTTACCGTTACCCGGAGGGCCTACCAGCAGTGCACCCTTAGGAATCTTCGCACCCAAGTCGGTGTACTTCTTAGGATTTTTCAGGAAGTCTACGATTTCCATAACCTCCTCCTTCGCGCCGTAAAGACCGGCTACGTCCTTAAACGTGACGTCCACCTTGTCCTTATCTGCCAATTTTCCCTGCGCCTTGCCTACGTTGAACGGATTGAATCCGCCACCGCCTCCCTGGCCGCCTTGGCCGCCCATAGGACGGAAAGCGCGGAACATCATTACATACATAAGTATGATGAGAATCAGAGGGAAAATCCAGTCCATTATGTTAGACCAGAAGTTATTACCCTGACTTATAACTAGTTTTATCTGATTTTCCTTTTCGAGTCCGGCATTAAGCGAAGCGATTTCCTTTTCCACGTCGAAGTGGTCCGTCGCCAGGAATACATAATGTGGAGAACGAACAGGGACCTTACCTCCGAAGTCCGATGCGTATTTCTCCAGACTTTCTCCTTTCAAGGTCACGAGACCCTTGTACTCATTACGTACGAAATCCACTTCCTTCACATCTCCGGCAAGCGCCATCTCTCGGACAGTCGCCCACTCGGTCTTCTGTGGATTTGCAGCAGCACCATCCTTAAAGAGCAGGTAGAAGATACCACCGACCAAAAGGAGGTATAGCCAGGATAAGTTCAGCCTGACTACCTTAACTTTCTTCTTCTTATTCATTAATCTGTATATGTTTTACGAGGCGCATCTGCCCAGAGGTCCTCGAGTCTGTAAAATTCTCTGTACTCCTTCAAGAAAATGTGCACTACGGCATCGCCGAAGTCTATGATTACCCAGAAGGCATTCTCCATTCCCTGCATCCTGACAGGCTTGATGCCTAACTTTTCCTTAGCTTCCTTTATAATATTGTCTGCTATGGCAGAAACCATAGTGGTGGAAGTGCCCGTACATATCACGAAATGATCGGTAATAGCTGTTCCAAGAGGACGAAGATCGATTGAAATTACATCTTCACCTTTTTTGTCGAGAATTGCGTCTGCTATAACGCGCAACTGTTGATTGTCCATAAATAAGATTTATTGTAAATTTGCAGACAAAGATACAAAATTTGCAACACTATAAAAATGTCGGGAATAAAATGGTTCGAAAGCTTGGCTTCGACGAATAACGAAGCAAAAAAGCATATAGCAGACTATGACAACTTGTCAGTCATAGCCACGATTGAACAAAGTGCCGGTCGTGGACAGGGTACTCACACTTGGTATACCACTCCGGGAAAGAACCTCACTTTCACCATCGTCTTCAACCCGGAAAACCTTCCGGCAAGCGAAGCTCTCTACCTTACTCGCATAACCACCCTTTCGCTGCTCAGCTATCTGGCCGCACGAGGGGTTCGTGCGCGCATCAAATGGCCTAACGACATCTGGGTCGAAGACAAGAAGATCTGCGGCATTCTCATCGAGAACATCCTCGAGGGGAATCTCGTACACAACAGCATCATAGGGATTGGCCTGAATATAAACGAAAGCGGCTGGCCCGAAGATCTGCCGAATCCCGTGTCGCTGGGCGAATTGACCGGGAAGAGCTACGACATCCACGAGGAGCTGGAGGCATTCTATAAAGAATTCTGCCGCCATGCTCAAATGCTCTCAAGCGAAGACGGCAGAAAATATCTCTGTGAGAATTTCGACGAGAATGTGTTCAGGCTTCCTGAAGCTCTCTGACCACTGACACCGGATCGGATGCCCCCAGCACCGAACTGCCTGCCACCACGATATCTACTCCACTGTCGGAGAGTACCTTGGCATTAGATGGGCCTACCCCGCCGTCCACCTCGATAAGAGTGTGGGCACCGCGTCTTTCGATCTCGGCCTTAAGCGCGCTGATCCTGTCTATGGTCTCGTAAATGAACTTCTGTCCTCCGAAACCGGCGAAAACCGACATCACCAAGAAGAAATCCGCCTTACCTATATATTTATATAGCTTCTCGACCGGTACGTTAGGATTTATGGCCAATCCTACCTTCATCCCTGTCTTCTTCGCCGCCTTTATGACGGAAGAAGTCTTCCATCCAGTAGCTTCGAGGTGGAAACTCACCATCTGCACGCCCATACGCGCGAGAGTCTCAAACCATCTCTGCGGCTCGACTACCATAAGATGGGCATCCATAGGAATGGTCATAACCTTGCTTATGGCTTCGATTACAGGAAATCCGAACGAGATGTTAGGGACGAACGAGCCGTCCATCACATCCAGATGGAGATAATCGGAGCAGGAATCTATCATCTTGAGCTCCTTCTCCAGATGCAGAAAATCTGCGGTAAGAATGGAAGGTGCAACTTTCATATCATTCGAAATTTACGACCACGTCTTCGAGATGACGGGCAAATTTGTCCAAACTCTCCAATTCCAGTTTCTCTCCCGGTGCGTGAACGCCCCTGAGGGTAGGTCCAAATGAAATCATATCGAGTCCCGGGAATTTCTCGAGGAATAATCCGCACTCCAATCCCGCGTGAATGGCGAGCACCAACGGTTTCTCTCCGAAAAGTTTCTCGTAAGACGACACGCATCTGCTGAGAATATGGGAATCGACGTTTGGCGCCCAGCCCGGATATTCGTTCATATGTTCCACGCATGCACCACCCAGCTCGAGAGCTGCGCGAACCTTTGAAGCAATCGCACGAGATTCGCTCTTGGTGCTGCTGCGCTGGCTGGTAACTACCTTTATGGTGTTAGTCTCGAAATCGGTCTGTACTGAGGCCAAGTTGGTAGAGGTCTCCACGAAGCCCGGAACGTCCTGACTCATAGCAGCCACTCCGTGTGGACAAGCCCAGAGCGAAGACACTATTTTCACTGCCTGCGCACTATTTATAGGAAGGTGCTTGCAAGGATGCTCCACTTCCTTACACTCGAACTTCAAGCCCGGGTCGGTAACTCTGAATTCATTCTTTACTTCGCTGCCGAAGCGCTCGAAATCAGCCTTAAGTGCCTTCACGTCAGGACAGGTCACCGCAGCCACACACTCACGAGCTATGGCATTATGCTTTCCGCCACCGTTGATCTTTATGATCTGAAGCGTGTCGAGGTGGCTGAAAAGGAATCTTACCATAAGGGCTACGGTGTTAGCACGACCTTTGTTTATGTCGTCTCCGCTATGGCCTCCGATGGCTCCGCCTATGGTAAGCTTGCAACGCTTCGCGCCTTCTCTCACAGGCTCATTTTCAAAGTGATAAACCGCCTCGGTAGTCACACCGCCGGCGCATCCTATGAACATCTGGCCTTCGTCTTCGGAGTCGAGGTTAATGAGAGTGCGTCCCGTGAAGAAACCTTCCTTCATAGCCTCAGCACCATCCATTCCAGTCTCTTCGGAGATGGTGAACACACATTCGAGCTTACCCATAGGAAGATCGCTTTCCAGAAGGGCCAAGCAAGCCGCGATGCCTATGCCGTCGTCGGCACCCAAAGTGGTGTCCTTAGCTATCATCCAGCCATTTTCCACCACATATTCGATAGGGTCCTTGAAAAAGTCGTGCGTTACGCCTTCGTTTTTCTCGCACACCATATCCTGATGGGCCTGAAGTACGAGCGTAGGTACGTTTTCCTTACCGGCACTTGCCTCTCGAGTTATGCAGACATTACCTATTTCATCTCTTTTGACGTCAAGTCCGTGCTCGGTAGCCCATTTTACGAGATACTCTGTCATAGGCTCCTCGTGACCTGAACCACGTGGGATACGAGTAATTTCCTTGAAGATTTCAAGGATTCTTTCAGATATCATAATATATGCAGTTTAAAAATTATCTACCTACAGGCTGGAGAATCCCTTCCAATTCGGTTACGAAGCCCTTGAACACCTTATCGGTGCTCATCAGGTCGCATACTGTATTACAAGAGTGCAATACAGTAGAGTGGTCCTTTCCGCCCGTTTTCGAGCCTATCACGGACAAAGAGCAGTTCGGAATCATATTCCTGCACAGATACATGGAGATCTGTCTGGCCTGAACGAGCTGTCTCTTCCTGGAGTGTGACACGAGATCGTCCTTCGTGATGTGGAAGTACTCGCACACTGCCGACTGTACCTTATCTATGGTAAGGTCGCTCTTAGGCTCGGATACGATGTTCGACAGCACGTTGTTAACCATCTCGATGGAGCAGTCGCGGTGCGTGAAGGTCGAATAGGCCATAAGCGAGATGAGAGAGCCTTCGAGTTCCCTGAAGTTACTCTTCACGTTCATCGCGATATAGCGCAGCACCTCGTCCGATATGATGAGACCTTCCCTTCTGCACTTCGACTGGAGCATACTCAGTCTGGTGTTATAGTCAGGGTGCTTCAACTCTACGGACAATCCCCACTTGAAGCGGGAAAGAAGTCTCTCCTCGAAGTTCTCCAAATCCTTCGGCGCCCTGTCGGAAGTGAGTATCAACTGCTTTCCGTGCAGGTGAAGGTGGTTGAAGATGCTGAAGAAGGCGCTCTGGTTACCCTGACCGCGCATATCCTGGATGTCGTCTATGATGAGGACGTCTATCTTCATATAGAATGACAGGAAGTCCGTAAGGATATTACGCTGGGTGGCATCCATATACTTGGTCTTGAATTCGGTACCGGTCACATAGAGCACGGTGCAGTCAGGATTCTTCTCCTTGATGGCATTACCTATGGCCTGTGCCAAGTGGGTCTTTCCCAATCCGCATCCACCGAATATGAAAAGAGGGTTATATGGAGTTTCGCCCGGCTTGTTCGAAATCTCGATACCCGTCAAGATTCCCAATTTGTTACACTCTCCCTCTACCAGGGTACTGAATCTGTACTCAGGATTAAGACGAGGGTCTATCCTCATCTTCTTTAGTCCCGGGTATACAAGCGCACCCGTACTTCCCGCAGGCTTGATGGAAGAAATGGATACCGGAGGGTTCTGAGCCACGGGGCCGGCAGCACCATCTATGTCGACGGACGGCTGCCCCTGTACGGGAGCCACGCGATATCTGAGCTGGGCGTTATTACCGATGACTCTTCTAAGGGTCTTCGTAAGCAAATCGATGAAGTTCTGCTCTATGAAATCTCGGTAGTAAATGGTCGGAACCTCGACGGTGAGGACATCTCCGGATAGCGCGACGAACCTGATAGGTTTAAACCAGGTTTCAAACTGCACCGGAAGGATATTGTTCTCAATTATACGCAGACAATCCTCCCAGACATCACTGCTATGTCTTTGTGTGTCCTGCATCTTTTAGGAAATCTTTAGTGATGCAAAAGTCGGGGAAAAAAAGTAGATAAAAAAATGATTTTGCTATTGCAAAAGTGGATTTAATTACTTATCGAATGTTGAAACCGCATCGAAACGGCTATTTTATAATTACTTAATTTTCAATACTTTATCCGCACGAAAAGGTCGCAACGTATTGATATGACGGTAAGTTATAGTTTAGAATTATTATAAATTGAAATATACGCGTCCTACTTGCATCTGGACAGGTTTTCGCCCTCAATTTTGACTATAAAACTGTCCGGATATTCCTTTTTTATGGCCTTGAAATTTTTTCTTACTACCTCCAAGGATTCGTCCACGGATATTACATATTTCTTAATCTTTCCCGACGGAAAAACTGCCGGCTCGTAACCTAAGAAACGAGCATCTCCCCTCTCGAGATTCGACGACACGGCGAAGACCTGGACTCCGTACTTGACCACCGGTTGCGAGATTGCCTGCGTCGCCACGGATTCCGTGCTTCGAGACGAGCTTTCGATCATCGAGTGCGATGTGGAAGCATCGTACTGCTGCTTGTATTCGGAGAATGCGAGCAGCAGCCTTCGGGCCAATTCCTGCCTCTGCGCCGGCTTTTTAAGCTGGGCCAAGTTGTCCGGATTGCTGATGAATCCCAATTCTACCAAGACCGCCGGCATAGTGGTCTTCCAGAGTACGTAGAAAGGGTCTTGGCTCACGCCCCTGTTCACGGTAATGGGTCCGCTCTTAAGGTTCTTGTTTATTATCTGTGCGAAATCGATGCTTTGCTCCAGATGGGCGCTCTGCATCATAGTCATAAATATATATGAGCTTGGATCCGAAGGGTCGAACCCGCTCTGCTTCGCATTATAGTTGTCGTCCAGCATAATCACCGAGTTCTCGCGCTTTACCAATTCCAGATTGGCCTTATAAAGGTCGCGATTCTTCTGGGAAGACTGCCCCAGCACGTGAGTCGAGAATCCGGACGAGGTCGTGGAGAAGGCAGAGTTGATATGGATGGAGATGAAGAGGTCGGCACTGCACTTGTTCGCGATTTCGGCTCTCTGGTCAAGCGAGATGAAGGAATCGTCGCGACGGGTGAGCACCACCTTCACTTCCGGGTACTTCTCCTTGATCAGGACTTCGAGGCGCTCTGCGATGTCGAGAGTAAAGGTCTTTTCCTTAGTTTTCCCGTCCTTGCTTACCGCTCCGGGGTCTTTCCCGCCATGTCCAGCGTCTATTACGACCGTCTTCAGGGTCAAATCTTCCATAGCCGAAGCCGAGCAGCCCAGCAACAAAATAGAAAATAAAATTATATAGACACGTTTCATATTGGGAAACTTGGAATTATGTTTTATCTTTGCAAGATTGCAAATTTAAGAAAAATTGCACAAATACAGTTATACACATACATTACTTATATTAAGTATACTGGTCTTTTTCTGTACAGAAGCATTTGCACAGAGGCCTGACCGTTCCCGCAAGCCGCTTGCCGGAGGAGCACGCCCTAAAAAGGAGGCCGCCGCTCCCGATTCGGCTATGCTTGCCCGTGCGGACAGTCTGGCGAAGGCCGATTCCCTGTTTAGGTTAGACTCCCTGAACCAGCTCAGTTACAGCTCGTTGAAGCAGCCTGCATTCTCTAACGCGCGCGACTCCATAGTGGAAGTGTTTACCGACGGAAAGAGAATGATACACTACTACGGCGAGGTGACCGTGAAGTATCAGGACATGACCCTGACGGCCGAGAGAATGGACTACGACATGAATACCGGAGTGGTCTATGCGAGAGGCGTTCTGGACACCCTTACCGGAGAATGGAAGGGACTTCCGGTGATGGTTCAGGGGAAGCAGTCCTATAAGATGCACGAGATCAGGTATAACTTCAACAGCCAGAAAGTAAGCATCAAACAGGCTCTCACCCAGGAAGACGAAGGCCTTCTGCACGGTCAGCACATTAAGATTATGCCTGACAAGAGTATGAACGTGGAGCACGGAAAATACACGGTCTGCGATTTGGAGCACCCTCACTACTGGATGGAACTTTCAGTGGCCAAGGTGGTTACCAAGCCTACCAGAAAAACCGTATTCGGCCCGGCCCACTTGGTGGTGGCCGACGTGCACATACCTTTCATAGGCATACCTTTCGGATTCATTCCTAAAAAGCCGGAGCGAGCCACGGGTCTCCTTATGCCTACGTTCGGAGAGGAAAACGCCCGAGGTTTCTTTATGAGAGATGCGGGTATGTACTTCGTATTCGGAGACTATCTGGACCTGTCGGTCACGGGAGACTACTACACGCTGGGTTCTTGGGGAGTGGACGTAAACTCCAGATATAAGGTTAATTACAAATTCAACGGTAATCTTTCCTTCAACTACTCGCACGACCAGACGGGAGAAAAAGGCGCACCGGACTTCTTCTCGTCGAGTAACTTCGGTATCAAGTGGAGTCACTCGCAGGATTCGAAGGCCAGGCCGGGAACCACTTTCAGTGCTTCGGTTAACTTCTCCAGCCCGTCGAACAACAGATATAACTCACACTCGGTCAACGAAGCCTTGCAGAACCAAGTAAGCTCTTCCATCTCCTATTCGAAGAACTGGAACGGTAAGGTGAATCTGTCCATGAACTTGCTGCACAACCAGAACTCGCGAGACAGTTCCTATGCCTTCACGCTTCCTAACATCACACTGTCGGTGAGCACGTTCTACCCTTTCAAGCAGAAGAACAGAGTGGGTAAGGAAAAGGCCTGGGAGAAAATCTCCTTCGGTTACAACACCTCCATCCAGAATAAGATCAACTTCAAGGCTAAGGAGTTCGGACAGCCTGGATTCACGGACAAGTTCAAGAACGGAATGACCCATAACTTCAGCATAGGACTTCCTAGTTTCCAGCTATTCAAGTATTTGAACTTTACTCCTTCGGTATCGTATAGCCAAAACTGGTTCTTCAGGTCCAGCGAAGCCATATATAATAAAGAGACGGATAAGGTGGAACTCGTGGAAGGCAAGCAGTTCGGCTCCTTCGGCATCACGCAGAACTACTCCGGGTCCGTTAGTATGAGTACCCGAATCTATGGTATGTTCAACTTCGGAAAGTATAGTAAGGTGCAGGCCATAAGGCACGTAATCTCGCCTTCCGTATCGCTGTCCATCAGCCCTGAAAAGGGTACATACGCGAACGGTTACCGCACGCTCTACTACACCGACGTTAACGGAAACGACAAGGAGTACCAGTATAACATCTACCAGGGCCAACTCTATTCCGCTCCGGGAAAGGGCAAAAGCGCCACGGCCAGCATCTCGATTGGCAATAACCTCGAGGCGAAAGTCCGCGATTATGCAGACTCTACCGGCAAGGGCAGCAAGAAGGTAAAGCTTCTGGACCAGTTCAACATCTCCACCGGCTATAATTTCCTGGCAGACTCGCTGAAGATGCGCACCATCAGCACTTCTATGAGTACTAACCTTTTCAACAAGGTGAACATCAGTGGTAGTGCGGCCTTCGACCCATACGCCATAGACAAGAAAGGCAAGACCTATAACAAATTTGCCATTCTCGCAGGACAGGGCCTCGCCAGATTCACCACGGCTTCCCTCTCCGCTTCGTATTCGCTGTCCGGAAAGGGCACGATCAACGGTAACGACGGACGCGAGAACAGCTCGGGCGAAGGAGCGGCAAACTACTATCAGAGAATCTACTACCACCCTGTTACAGGCGAATACATACCGGGAGGATGGCTTTACTATACTAATCCTAACGTGCCGTGGTCGCTGAACTTCAGCGGTAGCTTCAGGTATAATAAGAGCTATAACTACGATTCGGCTAACGACGTATTGAAGACAAAGAATACCTTCACCACCACGCTGAACGTGACCGGTAACATCAAGCTCACCCCAAGACTGAACATCAACGCATCTTCGGGTTATGACTTCGTGGCGAAAAAAATCACCACCACCCAAATGAACGCCACCTACGACCTGCATTGCTTCAACATCACCTTCTCGTGGGTGCCTGTGGGTACTTGGAAGCAATATAGTTTCAAGATTGCGGCCAATGCTGCCTCGCTCGCCGACCTTCTCAGGTTCAAAAAGAGCAGCAGTTATTGGGATAATTAAAATATTTTATTTATCTTTGCGAAGATTTGAATGTCTTCTATAGTATAGACAGACTTGGAATTTCAAGCTGTTTTTAACAATTGACTAAATATATTTCACAATGCCACATCGTCTATATGACCTTAGTGTAATGAGTCGCGAGGAATTAGAGAAAATTGCTCAAGACTTGGACATTAAATTCTCAAAGAAAACGGATAACGAAAACTTGGCTTTTATGATTCTCGACGCTGAAGCACAAGCTGTTGCGAAGGGAACTCTCGTAGATGAAAGCCAGCAGAAGGCCCCTAAGAAGAGAGGCCGCAAGCCTAAGGCTGCACAAGAGTCTACGGAGCAGGCCAAGCCAGCGCAGAAACCTGCTGAGAATCCTGCGGAAAAACAGACACCGAAAGATGCGGAAAAACCAGCAGAAAGGCCGGCGAAGAAAGCCACAGAAAAGCCATCTGAGAAGCCAGCAGAAAAAGCAAACATAAAATCGGCTGAAAAGCCGGAAGAGAAACCGAGCGCTGAGAAGCCTGTCGAAAAGGCAAGCGCCGACACGGATACCGCTAACAAGAAAAAGCGCGGCAGACCTAAAAAGCAGGTCGAAGAGGGTAAGGAGGAATCTAATACTGAAGAGACCGTTAAGAACGAGGTCACAAAGCAGGAGCAGGCAGACCTTCGCAAGCAAGCGATCCTGAATAAGGCAGCGGAAAGATTGGCTGCCCAAAAGAACAGGATCAATGCACAGCAGAATGTTCAGGAGCAGCAGAATGCACCGGCACAACAGCCTGCACAGCAGCCTCAGCCGAAAAAAATCCCATTCCCGGAATACGAAGGCACGGTTACCGCTACCGGAGTGCTGGAGATTATGCCGGACGGATACGGATTCCTTCGCAGCTCTGACTACAACTACCTTAACAGTCCGGACGACATCTATGTATCTACCCAGCAGATTAAAAGCTTCGCTCTGAAAAATGGAGACACAGTGCTCGGAGAGATTCGTCCTCCGCGCGAAAGTGACAAATACTTCCCTCTCGTAAACATCAAGATGATTAACGGCCGCAGTCCTGAGTACATCAGGGACCGCGTACCTTTCGACTTCTTGACTCCACTCTTCCCTGACCAGAAGTTCAACCTTCTGGGACACGGCCACGGAGCAGACCCATCGTGCCGAATCGTGGATATGTTCGCCCCTATCGGAAAGGGTCAGAGAGGACTTATCGTAGCGCAGCCTAAGACTGGTAAGACGGTACTTCTCAAGAGCTTGGCTAATGCCATCGCCGACAACCATCCGGAAGTGTACGAGATAGTGCTCCTCATCGACGAGCGTCCGGAGGAAGTTACTGACATGCAGCGCAGCGTTAAGGCCGAGGTGGTAGCGTCTACCTTCGACGAGCCTGCAGAAAGACACGTAAAGGTGGCCAATATGGTCCTCGAGAAGGCCCGCAGACTCGTAGAGTGCGGACACGACGTGGTGATTCTGCTCGACTCGATTACCCGACTCGCACGTGCGTACAATACTGTTCAGCCTGCTTCAGGTAAGGTGCTTACCGGTGGTGTGGATGCCAATGCCCTCCAGAAGCCTAAGCGCTTCTTCGGTGCAGCTCGTAACGTGGAAGGCGGCGGTTCGCTTACCATTCTCGCTACAGCCCTCACCGAGACGGGTTCTAAGATGGACGAAGTCATCTTCGAGGAATTCAAGGGTACGGGTAACTCCGAGATACAGCTCGACCGCTCACTCTCTAACAGGAGAATCTTCCCTGCCGTTAACGTGGTTCTCTCCGGAACTCGTCGCGACGACCTCCTCTACGACAAGTCTTCAAGCCAGAGAATCTGGATATTGAGAAAGCTCCTCGCAGATATGAATCCTATTGAAGCCATGAACTTCATGCTTCAATTGATGGATGAGTACAAGACTAACCAGGACCTCTTGGACAATATGAACAAAGTTACTCCGAGAGACTTGAAGTACTACGATTAAGAATAGAAACGGTCGTTGTCGATATTCGAGACCGATGCCTTCTTCAAGAAGCACCGTTTCCAGAGATTGTCGATAAAACCTAGACCATAGGCAAATAGCTGCACGAATGCAGCAGCCACTGAAAGGAGTCCTACATAAGGACTCTTTTCTTTTATGGAACTATCCACAAATAACAGAAGCGCGTATAAAAGAATAGGCGCATCTATGAATGCGCAACGGAAAATCGCCGCACAAAGAACCAATGCCAAGCAGCCCAGGATGAAGCACAGCGGCAGAAGGTGTACTAACTTCAGGGACCCCTTATGCCTTATGCTCAAATCAATACGCGCGCAGCCCGAATGAAACACCTGTCTGTAAAAGCCAAGAAGAGAAGTCCTTCGCTTATGATAGACGAAGGCGTCGTCTATAAGAGCCGAGCTATGACCGGATTCGAGTATCCTCATAGACAAGTCCATATCTTCGCCGAAACGCATAGGTGCGAAGCCGGATACTTCCTCGAACACGCTGCGTCTTACGCCCATATTAAAGGAACGAGGGATGAATCGGGTGATTTTCTTCTTTCCTCCGCGAATGCCTCCGGTAGTAAAAAAAGAAGTCATAGAATAGCTTATGGCTCTCTGAAGAGGCGTGAACGAGTCGTCCGAACGGTCAGGTCCTCCGAACAAATCCGCCTCATTTTTAGCAAGATAACTCTCTATAGCCTCGAAATAGCCGGCCGGAATGGTGGTATCGGAATCCAAGAAGATAAGATACTCTCCCTTAGCATAACGAGCGCCATAATTTCGCGCGGACCCCGGACCTCCGTTAGCCTTACTCAAGTACTCTATGGGAAGACGGCGCGAATAGCTTTCTACCACAGCATCGCAAGGCACGGAGGAACCGTCTTCGACTATTATGATGGAATAGTCGGAGTAGCTCTGCTCGGTAAAACTATGCAGAAGGCCTTCTATCTCGTCCGGTCTGTTATAAACCGGTATGATTACGGAAAAACGCATTACTCGAGAATGAAATCGGCGAAGAATTCAGGAAGGTGAAAATCCGGTGCCGGGCTGTCAATCGGGGCGAAGGACAGGTAATGAGGCGTAGGCAGATTATCCCCGCACTTGTAGAAATTGGCCTTCATCTCAAGCCCCTGCAGCGTAGGCAGGTCGTGCAGGAAGAATGCCTCCTTAGGGATGACGAGCGCGATTCTCCAAACATCGAAATGCTCCTTTTCGAAGTGATGTCGCTCGATGGTGCTGAAACGCTTGATTCTCGAAAGCACTTCCTCGCCGGCGGCTGTCCTTCCCTGCTTGCCCACTCCGGCCTTCATACGTAGGGACCCGATGCAGTTACATTCTATGTTATAGTAGATTCCGTCTTCCGGACACGGGCAGCAGAACATCTCCACGCAGGAATCCTCCCATACGCTTCCCATCTCGTCCGCGAGTGCGCGGCTCCACTCTTCCCTGACCTCGAACTCGAGAAAAAGGGAATCGGCGTCGTGCGCGACATCTACCTTAACCTCAGGCTTGTAGGGAATTTTTTCGGGCCAATTCGCACATTCTATCTTAAGCGTCGTGCGCCAACTATTTATTCTTAGTTTCATTCTTTTGATATTCCTTTTTATTCTCACGCCAGAGGCCGTAAACCTCGCTGACATTACTTGCCGTGATAAAGGCCTTAATCCCGTTCTTGTCTATAAAGCTCATCAGGTCAGCAAATTCCGGCTTGGTAAGAAGCGTCTGAATCTCGATTTGCTTAGCTCCGGAATAGCCTCCCGTGAGTTCGTAAAGGCTACAACCACGCACAAGCTCTTCGATGATGTAGTTTTGAATCTTCTGATGCTCGTCGGAAATGATGCAGACTCTCTTTCGGCGATTCAGGCTGGCCATGAAATAATCCACGCACAGACCGTTGATCCAAGTTCCTATAAGTCCTATTATCACCAAGTTCAATGGATTTATGAGAAGACCCGAAAGACAGATGATGCCACCTGCCACGGTAACGGACAGACCCATGTCGAGTTTGAAGAACTTGTTGAAAATCTTAGCTACGATGTCCAATCCTCCGGTAGAAGCATTGATTCTAAAGAGAATTGCTTGGGCGGAACTAAGCACGAGCACGAAGCAGAGAAGGTCGAACCACGGGTCGCCCATCATGGAGGTCTGGCCTGCCGGAATGACTTTCTCTACAGGGAGTATTAGCTCCCATACTCGAATCATAGGTCCCAAGACGAGCGCCGTGTAGACGGTCTTTATACCGAACTCATGGTCTATCAGGATATATGCGATGATTAGCAGCAAGGCATTTATCACGAAGACCATAGAAGAAATCGGGAAGTGTACTCCGAACTTGGATAGAACTTCGGAAAGGACTATCGACAGTCCGGAGATGGATCCGACTATCAGCTTACTAGGGACTAGAAAATAATAGACTGCCGCTGCTGATATGAACATAGCGACAGTCATAAGGGCAAATTCTCTCCAGAATTTACGTGTTTTTAGTATTGAAACTATTTGGTTAGCGTTAATCATAGACGAAATTAAAAATAATCTACGATATTTCCTATAATTAGTTTCAATTTTATACAAAAAATTCTCTAATTCATTAAAAATTTTAAGAGTAGGGATTAGAGATTATTGAAGCTACTACCTCCCAAGAACTCACGAAGGAGTGAAGTAGGCGGAATCTCCTTATCCGATACGGCAGTAAAATAGTGAATGAATTTCAAAAGGCGATGCGCCTCAGAATACTCCGGACAGTTTTTAGGGATGGTGCGAAGTATAGGGTCGGCGTGATTACGCAGCACCGCGAACTCCACCAGATAGGCAGAATTGAACATCACGTCGGCATTCTCCTGATATGGATATATCCATTTCTCTTCTGCATCTATCACATTAGGCCACTGACGAATGGTCTCGACAGCGGAGAACGCACCCTTGTTATAGTCGCGCACTATCCTACGAAGCAATCGGTTGTCTACCGGAGGTATGCAGTTGTGATTATCGAGGCTTATGCTGGTAAGAGTGGAGATGAAGATGCGGAACTTGCACGCATCGTCTATTCTGTCGGTAAGTCGCGGATTCAGCGCGTGAATACCCTCTACGAGAAGTACGCTTCCCTCTTTCAGGCGAAGTTTCTTTCCGTTATACTCGCGTTTGCCGGTAGTGAAGTTATATGTAGGTACTTCCACTTCCTCGCCGGCAAGCAGGCGCACTACGTCTTCCTGAAGGGCCTTGTGGTCCACGGTGTCGAAATTATCGAAGTCGTATTGGCCATTAGGCAGAAGCGGCGTGTCCACTCTGTTTACGAAGTAGTCGTCGGTCGAGAAGGATATAGGCGAAAGGCCGCACGCGCGCAACTGGACGCTCAATCGACGGCAGAAAGTGGTCTTACCCGAACTGCTTGGCCCGGTAATGAGCACGAGTCTTACATTCTGCGGCGAATAATATCTTCTCTCTATCTCTTCGGCTATCTGGACTATCTTCTTCTCCTGCAGCGCCTCAGCCACCTGAATCAGCTCGCTTCCCGCACCATTTTTCAGCCTGTGGTTCACGTCGCCGACATTATTCAGACGGGTGATGATGTTCCATCTAAGATTCTCGCGGAACATCTCGTAGGTCTTGGGTTGGAGTATAAAAGGGGCCAATTCCATAGGATTGTGCCTGTCCGGTACCCTGAGCAGAATGCCGTCGTAGCATTTCATAATGTCCCAGACCTTCAGGAATCCGGCAGAAGGAAGGAGTCTTCCGTAATAGTAGTCAGGAGAATCTCCCAGAAGGTAGTAGTCCGTGTAGACATCTTCGCTGGTATCCAGAAGGCGAACCTTGTCGATATAGCCCAAATCGCGGAATATCTTTATGGCCTCCCCTATCTGAACCTCCCTTCTGTGGAAAGCGACGTCGTCCTCGACTATCTTCCACATAGCTTCTTTCAGCAATTGGACATCTTCTTCGTTAAGGGACGAATCGTCCTTTTTCTTTATGTTGCAGTAGAATCCACCTGAAATAGGATGCTCCAGATAGGTCCTGCATCCCTTGAAGGTCTCGTGCGCCGCCTTGAAAAGCAAAAAGAACAGCGAACGAGTGTAAACACGCATGGCACAAGGACTTGTCGCATCCACGAATTCCACGTCACGATTATTATAGACGCGGAATTTAAGGCCCTGCGACACATTGTTCACCTTCGCGGAGATTATGGGAAAAGGTTTCTCGAATTCGAAATAAGGAAGCATCTCGAGCAACGTAGTGCCCTCCTGGAAATCCATATAGGTTCCCGTATTTTTGCAAAAAATGTGAAGCATTACTGAATGATATGTAGTTTTTTCTTTAATTTAAGCACTCTATAGACTTTAGCGTCAAGCTCCTCCATAGGGAACTCCCCGCTTTCCACTTTCGCCGTTATGGCATCAATTATGTTCCTTACGCTGCGCGCGCCCAAAAGCATATCGGCACCGGCCTCGTAAGCAGCCACGCCCGCAGCCACGTCGTCTCCGTCGAACATATCGAGAAGTCCGCGCATCATAAGTCCGTCGGTAACTATCACGCCATTAAAGCTCAAGTCGCTCCTCAGCAGGTCGTAGATAGGTTTCGAGATGCTCGAAGGCACCCCGCTCGCATCCAGGGCCGGCACGCTGAGATGTCCCATCATCACCATATCCACATCCTCGGCTATCATCCTCCTGAATGGGGCCAATTCGACCGAATCCAGCCTCGCCCTATCGTGAGCGACGACCGGAAGTCCCTTATGGCTATCTACGGAAGTGTCGCCGTGGCCCGGGAAATGCTTGGCACAGGCACCCACGCCCGCAGCTTTCATTCCCTTCGCATAGGCGCTCGCGAAGTCGCTGACCTGCTGCACATTGTCTCCAAATGCGCGGAATCCTATCACCGGATTATCCGGATTCGTGTTCACGTCGCACACCGGGGCCAAGTTCACGGCCAATCCTAACGAATCCACCTCCTTCCCTATCTTATAGCCCACTTCGTAGGCCTGCTCGGCACTTTCTATCTCGCAGGCATAAGGAAGACGCTTGAAATCTTCGCGAAGACGCATCTGCGCTCCCCATTCGGCATCGATACATGTAAAGAGTGGGATTTGACTTTCCGCCTTCAATCGAGGAATAAGCGTATTCACTTCCTCGAGGGTGCTTACCATCACGATGACACCCCCTATATGGTCTCTTGTGACCAGAGAGTCTATTTCGGGATTATAATGATGAGCGACAAGTAGCTGCGCGACTTTATCGCGGGTCGACATACTTTGCACCAGAGCGTACAAACCATCTTCGCTACAAGAGCTTAGAAATAGTAGTAGTGAGGACAAAAAGAAGGTGATCTTTTTCATTGTAATTTTGCAAAGTACAAATTTAATGAATAATTAGTACATTTGCGATATGTATAAAAAGATAATTAGATTTTTAAGCATATCCGCCCTCTTGATTGCAGCCTACGGCTGCGGCGGACGTTCCACAAGCCATAACGAAGAAGAGGAAGAGCCTATGCCAGCCATAGGTTTTCGCGCCTCGGACTACACGCTGGAAACCACTTCCGTAAAGAAAAACGAGACCCTTCCGGTGCTTCTGCAACGCATAGGATTGCCCTCCGATTCGGTAGTGGTTATGGTGTCTCAGCTCGACACCCTGTTCAATCCCAGAAGGATGAGAATTGGCCAGAAAGTCGAAGCATACTATAGCGGTGATTCGCTGAACCGAAAGCTCGAATACGCAGTCTATTCCCACTCGAAAACGAAGGTTACCGTGTTCAAATGCGCTGATTCACTGTGTCTTTGGAATTATGTGAAGCCGGTAGAGCACGAGCAGAAAACCGTGGATGTCGTGATAAACAATTCCCTGTGGGCAGACCTTACCGCGAAGGGAGCGCCGGCCCAGCTGGTGTTGGAATTGGCCGACATATATGCGTGGACGGTTAATTTCTTCGGCTTGCAAAAGGGCGACAGGTTCCAGACCGTCTACACCCAAAGCGTATGCGAGGGCGAGATCATAGGAGTGGATAGGGTGGATTATTGCCGCTACACGAGGGGCTCCGACGAGGTGTGCGCGATTCGCTACGACGTTCCCGGTAAGGGCGACAAATACTTCAACCCTAACGGAGAGAACCTAAGGAAGGCCTTTCTCAAGGCGCCTCTCAAATTCACGCGCGTAAGCAGCAAATTCTCCCTGCACCGTAAGCACCCTATCACGGGCCAAGTGCGTCCGCACACGGGAGTGGATTACGCAGCGCCTATGGGTACGCCGGTGGTGGCTCTCGGTGACGGTGTGGTGCTGTCTGCCGGATGGACTAAAAACGGCGGAGGAAATATGATAAAGATTCAGCATAACTCCGTGTATACCACCGGTTACCTGCATCTTAAGGGATTCGCACCGGGCATAAAGAAGGGCAAGCGAGTCTCGCAGGGACAGGTCATAGGCTATGTAGGTTCGACGGGGCGCAGTACCGGCCCGCATCTGGATTTCAGAGTATGGAAAAACGGCACTCCCATAGACCCACTTTCGATGAAATCCCCTGCAGCAGAGCCACTTCCGGCGAAGTACAAGCCTCAGCTCGATTCGCTTAACATCCACTATCAGAATATCATAAATGGAGATTAAGCCCATAGCCTACTTTTCGGCTCCTTTCAAGTCGAAGTTCGGAGTACCTCGCCAGAGCGGCGTGGTAAAGGGACTTCGCGGTAAGATAAGATTTGAGGAGGAATACGTTAAGGAAGAGGCGCTTAGGGGTCTCGAAGATTTCGAATACGTCTGGCTTATCTGGGAATTCAGTATGAACGAGAGCGGGAACTCCCTGGCAGTGAGACCTCCCCGACTGGGTGGAAACGAAAAAGTGGGCGTGTTCGCATCCCGCTCCCCTTTCAGGCCTAACAGGCTGGGACTTTCCTGCGTGAAGCTACTGAGCGTAGACAGCGAAAAGGGAGTATTGGAAGTGAGCGGAGCAGATCTGGCTGACCACACTCCCATCTATGACATAAAGCCTTACGTGGCTTATTGCGATGCCCATCCCGATGCCAAGTGCGGCTTCGTAGATGACAAGGAGTGGAAACTTTTCGACGTCATCCCTTCTTGTTTGGAAATCGACAGAAAGCTCGCGGACACCTTCTCCCGTGAGGAAATCGACGCCCTATTCGAAGTGCTCGCACAGGACCCTCGGCCACAGTACCATAAAAAGAGCAACCCGTCCAGAAGTTACGGATTGCTCTTTTATGATAAGGATGTCAAATTCCACGTGGAAGATGACACAGTGGTAATCGACGATATTCTATGATTCCGGAGTCCAGCGAAGAATAGGACGACGCGCAGCCAAAGTCTCGTCAGGTCTTGATACCGGAGTATTGTGCGGCGCAGTCTTGAGAAGTTCAGGGTCTTCCTTCGCTTCGCGTGCTATCTTTTCCATAACCTCGATAAATCCGTCCATCGTCTCTTTCGATTCCGTCTCGGTAGGCTCTATCATTATGGTCTGATGGAAGAGCAGCGGGAAATAGATGGTAGGAGCGTGGAATCCATAATCCAGCAATCGCTTGGCCACGTCCAGAGTGGTCACTCCGTTAGGCTCGCGAAGTCCGTCGAAGACGAATTCGTGCTTGCAGACGCTGTCTATAGGCAGTAGGTAACTGTCACGCAGGGACTCCTTTATATAATTGGCATTCAAGGTCGCCAGCTTTCCTGCCAAGCGAATATGCTCGCGTCCGAGGGACAGGATGTATGCCAATGCCTTGATTATCACGCCAGTATTACCGTGGAATCCGGATGTGCGGATGGTAGGAAGAAGCCCGGCCAATTTCTCGTTTACGCCCACAGGACCGCTTCCCGGGCCACCGCCTCCATGAGGGGTAGAGAAGGTCTTGTGCAGATTCAAGTGCATAATGTCGAATCCCATATCGCCAGGACGTACTACGCCCAGAAGAGGGTTCATATTGGCTCCGTCGTAATAGAGAAGTCCTCCGCATTCGTGCACGAGCGATGCGATTTCCTTAATGTCGCGCTCGAAAAGTCCGAGGGTGTTAGGGTTCGTAAGCATTATTCCGGCCAAGTCGTCCCCGAGAAGAGGCTTGAGCGACTCCACGTCTACGAGTCCATTTTCGCCCGATTTCACCACTACTACGTCGAGTCCGCACATGGCGGCGCTCGCAGGGTTAGTTCCGTGAGCACTGTCGGGAACTATTATGCGCTTACGTTTCTCGTCACCCCTGGATTCGTGGTAGGCGCGCATAAGCATAAGTCCGGTAAGTTCTCCGTGTGCTCCCGCGCAAGGCTGGAATGTAAAATGGGACATACCGGTAATGGCTGCCAAGTATTTGTCTGCCAGACGATACACCTCTTCCAATCCTTCGGAATGCATAAGAGGATGTGCGCCTGTAAATTCCGGAATGTGTGCGAGTTCCTCGTTAATCTTAGGATTGTACTTCATCGTACAACTACCCAGAGGGTAGAATCCGGTATCCACGCCGAAATTCATCTGGGACAGGTTAGTATAGTGACGAACCACGTCGGGCTCGCTTACTTCCGGCAGATTGAGCGCCGTCTTTCTTTTCAAATTCTCGGGAAGCTGCACTTCCGAGTGTGCCTCCCTAAGGGAAAATCCTGTTCTTCCGCTCTGGGAAAGTTCGAGGATCAGTTTATCGTAATACTTCATAACTCCCCTATTTTAAAGATTTTACCACTTCTACAAGTCCTTTTATGTCGTCTTCTGTATACTTTTCCGTGACACAGAACGTAACATAGCCTTCGGCAGTCTGAAGCGCGGCGAAATAACCGGCATCGGAGAGAGCCTCCTGAAGAGCGGTCACATCGCACAATGGCTTGAGCACGAATTCCTTAATGAAAGGCTTGTCGGAAAGTACGTCTTCGAAGAGTCCGGTTTCGAGAAGCTCCTTTTTAAGAAGATGCGCGCCCTCGAAGCTCAGGTCGTTCACGCGTTTCATTCCGCGCGGTCCCATAAGCGAGAGGTAAACCGTTACCCAAAGCGCCATAAGCGACTGGTTGGAGCAAATGTTCGAAGTAGCCTTCTCGCGGCGAATATGCTGCTCACGAGCCTGAAGCGTAAGCACATAGGCTCTACGACCTTCCTTATCCAGAGTTTGGCCCACGACACGTCCCGGAAGCTTTCTCATAAGCTCGCTTCGACACGCCATAAAGCCCACGTACGGACCACCGTAGCATAGTGGAATACCCAGACTCTGACCATCGCCCACAGCCACGTCGGCACCCCATTCTCCCGGAGTCCTGACCACTGCCAATGTACTCGGGTCGCAGTATTCCACCATATAGGCGCCGGCTTCGTGAATGAGCGCACTAAATCCTTCGTGGTCTTCCACCACGCCGAACCTGTTCACCGACGGCACGATGACTCCGGCCACGTCAGCTCCTAACATCCCCTCCAGCGCTCTGTGGGAAGTTTCGCCTTCCTCGACAGGAATGTATGCCAATTCTATCCCCGCGAAATGAGCGTAGGTCTTAAGCGTCTCGACTATGTTAGGAAGCAGCGACTCGCTTACCAGCACCTTATTACGGCCTCGGCACGACGACACACAAAGCCTCATCGCCTCAGCAGCGGCAGTAGCACCATCGTACATAGAGGCATTAGAGACGTCCATACCAGTCAATTCGCATATCATACTCTGATACTCAAAGATATACCTCAACGTACCCTGCGAGATCTCGGCTTGGTACGGAGTGTAGGCAGTAAGGAACTCACTGCGAGAGCATATATACTCTATCACCGATGGAGTATAATGGTCGTATGCTCCCTGTCCCACGAAAACCTTTTTCTTAGGAGACTTTTTAGCGAGTTCGCCGAAGAATCGACGCAATTCCTCCTCGCTCATAGCCTCAGGGAGGTCATATTCACCTTTGTATATAAAATCAGAAGGGACATCGCTATACAAGTCCTCAAGAGAACTTAGCGATATCCTTTCTAATATTTCGTTTATATCTTTCTCTGTATGAGGAAAATATGCAAAATGCTCAGCCATATTTGATAAAAATTATAGGATATTCTCGTATGCTGCGGCGCTTAAAAGAGAATCCAATTCCTTAACGTCAGACATTTCCACCTTAACTATCCAATTAGTATAAGGGTCTGAATTGATAAGCGAAGGATCGTCTTCCACCTGATTATTAGTAGCGACTACAGTTCCGCTGACAGGGCTGATGAGGTCGGCTGCGGTCTTCACGCTTTCCAAAGCGCCCAACTCGCATTCCTTAGTCACCTCGTCACCTTTCTGCGGCATATCCACATAGGTGATATCACCCAATTCGCTCTGTGCATAATCTGTAACTCCGATGATGGCTACGCCGCCATCTACTTTCACCCACTCGTGTGACTCACTGTAAAGGAGTCCTGGAATAATCTTACTCATTATTGAATTATTTCTTATAGTTAGTCTGATAAAATCTTTTCTTAATTACTTCTGCAGGGAACACCTTGTTACGAATCTTCACCTGAAGCGGAGTTCCCAAAGCTGCATACGCAGCATCTACCAGTGCGAATGCCAGGCTCTTGTCGAGACTTATGCTATGATAGCCGGTAGTCACTACGCCCACCTGCTTGCCTTCCAAGTTCTCCACCACATAGCCAGCACGCGGGATAGCCCTATCCTTAACCTCCAGTCCTACGATCTTTTCCTGAACGCCTTCGCTTTTCTGACGGCCAAGCGCTTCCTTTCCTATGAACTCTTCCTTATCCATTTTGCAGAACATCGAAAGACCTGCCATAACCGGAGAGATGCATTCCGAAAGTTCGTCGCCATAGAGAGGAAGTCCTGCCTCGAAACGAAGCGTATCACGGCATCCCAAGCCGCAAGGCTGCACTCCGGCTTCCATAAGCGCATTCCACATACTGACTATCTTCGAGGTCGGAGCATAAATCTCGAAACCGTCTTCTCCGGTGTATCCGGTGCGGCTCACGATGTCCCCGTCTTCGATATCGAATGTATAGAATGACAACCCGCTCGCGCCCTTATAGCCCAGCAAATCCACGACTACCTTCTCGGAGAGCGGTCCCTGAACGGCAAGCTGCCCCCAGTCTTCGCTCTGATTGCTTATCACAACACGATAGTCCTTAGACTGTTCGAGTATCCATTCGTAATCCTTATCGATGTTACCGGCATTTACCACGAGAAGATAGGAATTCTCCTCGAACAGGCGATATACCAGCAAGTCATCTACGGTTCCGCCGTCGGGGTAAAGCATCATACCGTAGAGTATGCTGCCCATAGGCATTCCGCTTATGTCGTTTGTAAAGATATGGTTGACAAAACGGGCGGCATCGTCTCCGCTCACGAAAATCTCTCCCATATGAGAGACGTCGAACACTCCGACATTTTCCCTAACCGCCTTATGTTCCGAGATTATGCCTGCCGGATAGCGGATAGGCATATCGAAGCCTGCAAACGGGCTCATTACAGCGCCCAAGGCTATGTGGGCATCGTGTAAGCAAGTGGTCTTTTCCATATTATCAACCTTTAACTATTTCAAGATCTTTTTTTAGAATAATCTTCGGCTCCATCATGGCCACCTTCTGGAAAAGTCTTATCTGATTAGGTAGATTCAGATAAACCTTGTCCTCGTGCTTTCCCTTACGCCACCATTTGTAGAATCCTACAGGGTCGGTCTCGAAAGGAATACGAGCCATTATCCCGGTACCATAACCGGGATAGTCGATGACGAGTTTAAGTCCCATATAGCGTTTGAAATAATCCGGGTCTGCCCGGCGAAGTTTACTTTCCAGAGGATTGAAAACTTCCATTTCGTCTACTTTTAGGCATTTCTCTTTAATAATCATCCTATGAATGCGAACCGGATCCTTACAAATCCATATTCCCATCTTATACGTAACCGGCCCTTCTTCAGTATCGAGGGTCAGTTCGTCATTTGAATAATAAAGTTTCTCGGGATCGAGAGGAAATAGTTTAACTTCTTCTTCCATTCAATCAATAAAGGCCACAAACCGTTAACATAGCAAATATACTAAAAATATCGCCAATAATAACTACCTTTATATCATTATGAATGAAAAAAGATTTTACATAGCGGACTTGCTCTTCGCATTGGCCGCCGTTTTATACTTGTTCGTATTTATGAACGAGAAAGGCGCCATACCCATCTTTATGAAGGCACTGCCGATTGGCCTGCTGACTATAAGGGCATTGGCCGTGAAAAAAGGCGCGCTCATCGTAGGCGCACTGCTATTTTCGATGGCAGGAGATGTCGTGAGCAAGCTGGAATTGGCACAGGGACTTCCCTTCTTGCTACAAATCAGTTTCTTCGCACTCGCCCACATCTGCTACATTCTCGAATGGTCGAAATCTTTCCCGTCACGTAAGGGCGTCGCGCCTGCACTGCTGCCGTTTTTCCTCGGGGGCTACGCGATGCTTCTGCTCGGAAATCTTCTCGCCACCGTATATACACGACGCGCCGACAAGAGAAAACTCATCATCGGCGCGGCGCTATTTATATTTTCAGATTCGCTGATACTAGTTCGGGTACTCTGCGGCAGTTTTCCCACTATGGAATTCCTTATAATGGGAAGCTACTACTCCGCCCAGTATCTGCTTACTTTTTCTCACCGACCATAACTACGGTAGCGTAGTTGCCGGCCTCGATTATCTGGTTCAGGGCAGCCTTAATGTCGTCTGCGGTGATGGATTCCAGAGTCTCGTTATAGCCATCGAAGAAATCGACTCCGTAGCGGATGTAACGCTGCATAAGGCCTGACCAATAAGCATTGTTCTGAAGGTTCTCTTCGTGGTTCTTTACCATATTGGCCTTAGTCTTGGCGATATCCTCGGCACGAGGTCCGCTGACTGCGAATTCCTTTACGATCTCCTCTACGCGAGAGTTGAGATACTCGTAGCGGGCAGGGTCTGTCTGGTAGACGATCTGAAGGGTAGCCTTCTTGATAGGCTCAGGATTTATGGAAGCGGAAGCGCTGATTCCATAGGTACCACCCTCTTTCTCGCGAATCTCCTCGTGAAGGATGAGTTCGAGCGTAGAAGAAAGCAAATCCATAGTGAGATCCTCCTTTAGGTTATAGACTGCCGGAGCATTGTACATAAAGAAGTTAAGAACCATTGGGTCCTGCATCTCCTTTACGAACTCACAGTTGTTCACTCCTGACTTGTAATCTATTACGCTATTATAATGCTCTCTTGCCTTCTTAGTAGGAAGTGAACCGACGTATTTGCAGAGAAGCGGAAGGAGTTCCTCTTCCTTAAGGTTTCCGGTAATCACGAAGTTGAAGTCGGCAGCATTCGAGAAGCGCTCTTTCGCGATGGCCATAGCTCTCTTGTAGTCCACTTTCTCCACTTCCTCGTATTTCATAGAACGCGCGCGAAGAGGGTTGGTATATACTACATTAGCCAGAGAGTCAGAGAAAGCCGTCATAGGCTGCGCCTGTACGTTTGCTAAAGCCGCTGAAGTCTTGGTCTTCCACGATGCGAAGGCCTGGTCGTCGCTACGAAGCTTTGTAAAGTACAGATAGTAAAGCTGGAAGAGCGTCTCGATGTCTTTCGGAGTAGAGTAACCATTGATTCCTTCTTCCGTAATGTTTACATAAGGTTCGGTTCCTACTTTCTTACCTGCCAATGCCTTAGTGAGTTCGGTAGAGCTAAAGTCGCCCAGACCGCCTATCTCCATCAAGCCGCTGACAGATGAAAGCGTGATGGCCTCGCTGTCAGAATAAAGTGAAGTACCACCGCGGCTGAATGCCCTGACGAGTACCTCGTCCTTATTCAACTCGGTAGATTTGAAATAAACGTTAACTCCGTTGGAAAGAGTTATCTTCTTATATCCGAAAAGTGCCTCTTCGCTAGATTTAACCTTACCGGCTTTACGAAGTTTCGAAACTAACGGCTTGTCGCTCACTTTATCCTCGTAAGGAGCTATCTCTTCAGCCTTTACGGACTCGAGAGCATCGAGAATCTCTGCATCCGTAGGATATACGAGACCTTCCTTTTCAGGGAGCATATTCACGACTACGAGATTATTCTCTATATTGAACTCCTCGGCTACGAGCTGGTTGATGAGCTCTACAGGAATGTTCGGGGCCAATTGGGACATCAACGCAAATTCGTTCTCGATGCCAGTGATAGGCTCATTGTCTATGAAATGACGCACGAGCTCGCTGCAGTACTCCCTGCTATCCTTCTTTTCTCTCTGATTATATGCACTTTCGAGAGAAGACATATAATCTGCGCGTGCACGCTCGTACTCGCTTGCGGTAAATCCGTTACGAACGATGCGGAGCATTTCGCGATAAAGGCTCTTCACGGCACGGGACATCTGGTTCTCATCGTATACTACCACACCGGTATATGCGCCACAAGTCTTAGAGAGGAAGAAGTCGCCGTCCTCTATGCCGGCGTCCATAAAGTCAGGGTCGGCTGCCTGTGTCATCTCAGCGATGCGGGCATTAGCCATAGACGCTACCATATTATTAACGTACTGAAGGATAGCATAGTCCATGGTAGTCTTAGCCTCGTTAGGGATAGCCGGGTGCTTCAAGAAGATATAAGTCATCGCATAAGGTTGCTCCTTATCCGTGGCAGTAGCTATGATAGGTGCCTCATTGTCCTCTACCTGAGTATAGACTCTTTCAGGAGCATCTGGGGCAGCTGCAGGCAGCGTTGAGAACACTTCCTTAATCTTAGCCTCGACTGCATCTACGTCCACGTCACCTACCACTACGATACCCTGCTGGTCAGGACGATACCAAGTGTGATAGTAAGAGCGGAGCACGTCATAAGGGAAATTGTCCACCACTTCCATCAGGCCAATCGGCATACGAACGCCATACTTGTTATTAGGATAGACTGCAGGAAGGATCTTGTCGAACATTCTCATCTGAGCGTTCTGACGGCTACGCCACTCCTCGTGGATGACTCCCCTTTCCTTATCTATCTCCGTATCTTGAAGAAGAAGCGCTCCTGCCCAGTCGTGCAAGATGAGAAGGCAAGAATCGATGGAAGTAGGATATTTCACTACCGGGACGTTATCTATATTATAGACAGTCTCGTCGATGGAGGTATATGCGTTCAACTGAGCACCGAACTTCACTCCGATGGACTCGAGATAGCTAATCAGCGAGTTGCCGGGGAAATTCTCCGTGCCATTAAAGCACATATGCTCGAGGAAGTGGGCCAATCCCCTCTGCTCTTCATTCTCCAGAATCGAACCTACTTTCTGGGCAATGTAGAAATTGGCCTGTCCCTTAGGTTCTTCGTTGTGTCTGATGTAATAGGTGAGCCCGTTTTCAAGCTGACCTATGCGCACCGCCTCGTCCACAGGAATAGGTGGCATCTGCTGTGCATAAAGCCCGATTCCTGCCAAGAGTGCAGTTGCAATTAAAATGATTCTTTTCATAATTATTTAATACACTAATTATTATTATCAAATCTAACTATTCGTTTCAGCAGTGCTAAAACTTTGCCAAAATTTCGTAAATTTACACAGATTTTAGAAAAAAAGAAATAAAGATGGAAAACAAACATATCGTTCCCCTGAATATTCCCAGCTATCTGGTTGATTTCAAGCAGAGACTTCGTCCTTCTTGCTTTATGTCCATCGCACAGGAGATGGCTATGGAGGCTGCCGGCGTCTTGCATTTCGGCTTCGAGGACTTGGCCGAGCACGAATTGGCCTGGGTTCTGAGCCGCACGAAGCTAGTATTCCACAAAGTCCCGATGTGGAAGGACCGCGTCGAATTCCACACTTGGCACAAAGGGGTGAACGGCCTGTATTTCATCAGGGATTACCGCATGCTCGGCGAAGACGGCTCGACTCTGGTGGATGGCACGAGTTCGTGGATAACGCTGAACACGAAGACCCGCTCGCTGTTCAGAACGGATGAATTGGACAGGTGGTACGACATTACCCCTCAGTGCACGGACGACGCACTGGAAGAAAATGCGGGAAAGATAGTGGTGCCTAAGGATAGCGAACTGGTGGCAAGCCACACGGTGAAATATTCCGACGTGGACTTCATCGGACACGCTAACAACACCAGTTATGTCACGTGGGCCATGGATTGCCTTCCGGAAGAGCTTCTTAGGGATAATTTCCCTCACATAGTGGAAATTAACTTCAATAAAGAGACTCGCGGAGGCGAGGTCGTGGACATCTACAGGAAAGTCCGTGAAGACGGGACGTCGACCATCGTCCTTTTCGAAGGGCGCGTTAACGGCCTACCCCACTTCACCGCCCGTTTCACCTACGAGAAATAGGAAGGCGATATTAAAAAAATACTATAACAAGGTAAAACTTGCCATGTTCTTCGTAGTGGAATCACCTCCTATGAAGACTCTGAACTCGCCCTTCTCGGCGCCGTACTCCATCTGCTGATTCCAGAATTCCAAAGCTTCGGGAGTGATTTCGAACTTAACCGTTCTGCTTTCACCTGGAGCAAGGCTCACCTTCTCGAATCCCTTAAGCTCACGAACAGGACGAGACACGCTCGCCTTTACGTCCTGAATATACATCTGAACCACTTCCTTTCCGGCCACGTTTCCGGTATTCTTAAGCGTCACGCTTGCAGTAAGCGTACCGTCAACACCCATAGAATCAGAAGAAAGAACCACCGGACCGTACTCGAACGTAGTGTAGCTGAGACCATAGCCGAATGGATAGACCGGGTCATTGTCCACATCGAGATAGTTAGAACGGAACTTGATGAACCACTTGTCGTTACCGTCAGGGCCGCTCAGAGGACGACCTGTGTTCTTATGTGCGTAATAAATAGGAATCTGTCCCACGTTCTTCGGGAATGTCATGGCCAATTTGCCCGACGGGTTCACATCTCCGAAAAGCACGTCTGCGATGGAATAAGCCGCCTCACTGCCTCCGAACCAAACATTTAGGATAGCCGGAACATTCTGCGACTCCCACTCGATGGTAAGAGGACGTCCGTCGAAAAGAACCAGGACTACCGGCTTGCCGAGCTTAAGCAATTCCTTAAGAAGCGTCTTCTGTACGTCCGGGATGCTGATATCACTTCTGGAAGAGCTCTCGCCCGACATCTCCGAAGATTCGCCGAGCGCTGCCACTATCACATCGCTCCTGCGAGCCACCTTCAGCGCCTCGTCCAGCAACTGCTTGTCGGTTCTGGAATCCCTGCCAAGTTCGCGGCCGAACATAGTCGAGCGCATCTCCAAATCGTAATCCGAGCAGAGATTGGACCCCTTGGCATACAAGACGTTAACGTCCTTTCCGGCCACAGCCTTGATTCCGTCCACCAGAGTCGTGCACTCACTGTGACGGGCTGCTACGCTCCAGGTACCTACCATATTTTCTGCCGTACGGGCCAATGGACCCACCACAGCCACCGTGCCTTTCCTTTTCAAAGGCAGCACACCGTCATTTTTCAAGAGCACGTAAGAATCAGCGGAAATGCGACGGGCAGCGGCGCGAAATTCGTCGCAGCGAAGCAACTTGGCCGCTTCCTGCTCACGGCAGAATCTGTACGGGTCATCGAACAGGCCCAATTTATACTTGGCCTCCAAGACTCTACGGCAAGCTCTGTCCAATTCCTTCATGGACACCTCACCGCTTTCGAGAGCCGGTTTGGTCTGCGAAAGAAGAGCTTCGGAAACCATATCCATATCGATTCCTGCCTTCAACGCCTTTACGCCGACCTCGTGGAAATCACCCACGCCGTGGGCCATACATTCGGCTATTCCGGTATAATCCGTAACTACGAATCCGTCCCAGCCCCACTGGTCGCGCAGCACGTCGGTAAGGAGCCATTTGTTCACGGTGGCAGGCACGTCGTCTACCACGTTAAAGGAAGCCATAAAGCTACCTGCTCCAGCATCTGCAGCCGATTTATATCCTGTCATATATTCGTTGAACATACGCTGACGGGACATGTCCACGGTATTGTAATCCCTACCTGCCTCGGCACCGCCATATAGAGCAAAGTGCTTTACGCAAGCCATTATCTGATTATTCTCGGCAAACTGAGCGCCAGGACGACCCTGGTAGCCATATACCATAGCCTCGGCGATTCGAGAATTGAGATATGGGTCTTCACCATTTCCCTCGCTGACTCTTCCCCATCTCGGGTCACGGCTCAAATCCACCATAGGGCTAAATGTCCACGCGATACCGTCGGCAGAAGCCTCTGCAGCAGCGATTCTGGCCGATTCCTCGACTGCGTCCATGTCGAATGAACAGGCCAATCCGAGCGGAATCGGGAACACGGTCTCGTAGCCGTGGATTACGTCCATACCGAAGATGAGAGGAATGCCAAGTCTGGATTTCTCCACGGCAATCTGCTGATACCTACGGATTTCCGCAGCGCCCTTGACATTGAACAGGCCTCCTACCTCGCCGTTTGCGATTCGCTCATCGACATCGACGCTCTTTCCCTCACCGGTGATTATGGAACCGGCCACGGGAAGGTTCAATTGGCCTATCTTCTCTTCGACAGTCATCTGCTTCATAAGAGCGTCAATGAAGCTATCCATCTGCTTGTCCGCACTCTTGTCCACTGCACAAGCGGCGCACATAAGCATTAAAGGCATAGTTTTTAGTATATTTTTCATATTAAAACTGTTAATAAGTAAATCCTAATTTATCCAATCCGCGGCGCACGTCCTCGTTCCGCATAAAGTAGTTCCACAACAGGCCCGTGCGATAGTTTTCCATCATTATCACTATAGGGCCTTGGTCTATGGCTATATAGGAAGAGGCAAACCACTGCTCCTTAAGGGCAAATGAGTCCTTGAATCCGTACTCTCCCCATAACCTGTCTGCTGCTCCCTGCCAATCCCCGAAGTACATCACTGCCTTCGCCTTGAGTGCGAGTGCAGTATATTTAGTGTAGCGCGTACCCCAGTTCTTCGAATAAGACGCCGGAAGAAGGCATGGTGCCTTGACGCGGATATTCAAAAAATCATCGCAAGATGCTGCAAGATGATATCGGCGATAGACTCGCAGATTTCCAGCGAGCAGGATTGGCAATTATTTCAGGAGAACTTCGACCGCATAAGGAAGAAGATTGGCCTACCGTCTGAGGTCAGTCTCTCCGCCTTTCTTATGGAACTCAAGTAGCCACTCCGCTATCTGCACTGCGTTAAGCGCTGCACCTTTTCTTATCTGGTCGGACACCACCCAGAAAGTGAGACCGTTATCGTCGGCGAGGTCCTTACGGATTCTACCCACGTACACGTCGTCCTTTCCCTGGAGGAAAAGCGGCATAGGGTACTCCTTTTCGGACGGATTATCCATAAGAGTCAGACCCTTACCCTCGGCAAACGCCTTTCTCGCCTGCTCCACGCCAATCGGCTTCTCAGTGCGCACCCAGATGCTCTCCGAATGACATCTCATCGCAGGTACCCTCACGCAAGTGGCGCTCGTACGGACATCGCTGTGCAGGATTTTGCGCGTCTCGTCAAACATCTTCATCTCTTCCTTCGTATAACCATTGTCCGTAAAGACGTCGATGTGAGGAATTAGATTGAATGCCAATTGGTACGCGAACTTGTCTACTTTCACTTCCTCCCCGTTCAGGCTCTGTCGCGATTGCTCCAGAAGCTCGGTCATGGCCTGTGCGCCCGCGCCGCTCGCTGCCTGATAGGTAGACACATAGACCTTCTCTATATGAGAGATTTTCTCTATGGCAGCCAGGGCCACCACCATAATGATGGTGGAACAGTTAGGATTGGCAATTATGCCCTTAGGCCTTTTCAGCGCATCTTCCGGGTTCACTTCCGGTACCACGAGGGGCACCTCGGGGTCCATACGGAATGCACTGGAATTATCTATCATCACAGCGCCGAACTTGGTAATGTCGGCGGCAAATTCCTTCGAGGTGCTGCCTCCCGCAGACACGAAGGCTATGTCGACGTCGCGAAAGTCGTCGTTATGCTTAAGTTCCTTAATGATATACTCTTTCCCGCGGAAGACACAGGAAGAACCGGCACTGCGGCTCGAGCCGAAAAGATATAATTCGTCTATAGGAAAGTTCCTTTCATCCAGCACGCGGAGAAATTCCTGCCCTACCGCCCCGCTGGCTCCTACGATAGCTACATTCATAATACTCTAATTTTGCGCTAAGTTATACTATTTTTATCAAATTTCAATTTTAAATTATTCTATTATACGCGCCGTTCATCCCCAGAATATGTCATTTCGTCCAGTGAACTGTTGGATAAATGCGATTTATTTCTATTTTTGTAAGCGGTACAAACACTGAACTATAACCGATTATGAAATTAAATAAAATAGTATCGATTCTTTTGAGCGCTCTTCTCGTTTTCGGAGGCGCCGCTTGCACTCCGTCAGCCAAGCCGGACGTTCCGGTGGTTCCGGGAGGCAGCATAGACATTAACGCACTTCCTGCAGGACTTTCATCCGACCCTGCCCGTCCGTCTACGGAGAAGAGTTGCACACTTTACTATAAGGCAGGTGGCTCATTCCCGTTTGCAGGATTCACTGACGAACTCTATGTCCACATCTGGATCAGAACCCTTAGCGGGGACTCGTTCGTGCAGTCCGAGTGGGCTGTCAATACGGACAAGTGCAAATTGGCCCCGACCGAGGTAGAAAATGTCTGGAAGCTGGAAATCGGCCCGAGCATAAGGGAATGGTTCGGAGCTGGTCCGGAGGACGAAATGACGAAAATCGGCGTGGTGGTTCGTAACGCAGACGGTTCGAAGCAGACTGAAGACCTCTTCGTAGAGCTCGACGACGCCGCCGACACGTTCGTGCCTGCAGCCGTGGTAAAGGAGCCTATGCCTTCAGGTACTCAGATAGGTATCAATTACTTGAGCCCTACTTCCGTGTGCGTGGCCTTCTACGATAAGGACACTGAAGGCAAGTGCTATGACCACTGTTTCGTGCTGGGCGACTTCAACAATTGGAAAGTATCTAACAGCTACCAGATGAAGCGCGACGAGAGCAAGGGATGCTGGTGGTACACATTCACCGGCCTTACGGAGGGTAAGGAATACCGCTTCCAGTATCAGCTAATCGACACCGAGGGTGAGAGTTTCAGGACCTATGACCCTTACACGGAGATTACTTACGACGGTGACGACAAGTGGATTTCTTCGACCACCTATCCTAATTTACCGTCTTTCCCGGCTAACACCTCAGGTATCGTGGGAGCTTTCCAGACTTCGAAACCGGCTTTCGAGTGGAAGAATAAGGACTTTAAGATAAAGGATAAGAACGACCTCGTCATCTACGAGCTCCATTTCAGGGATTTCAGCGCCACACACGACATCAACGGTGCACTCGAGAAGCTCGACTACCTTGAAAATCTGGGAATTAACGCGATAGAGCTTATGCCGTGCCAGGAGTTCGACGGTAACGACAGCTGGGGCTATAACCCGAGAGCCTACTTCGCTCTGGACAAGGCCTATGGTACACGCGAGATGTACAAGCATTTCATCGACGAATGTCACTCCCGCGGAATCGCCGTACTGCTGGACGTGGTCTATAACCACACCACCGGAGTTCACCCTATGGCGCGACTCTACTGGAACAGCTCGAAAAGTTGCACGGCCGAGAACAACCCGTGGTATAACGTCACCGCACCGCACCCATACTCTGTCTATCACGACCTTAACCACGAGAACCTGATGGTGCGCGAGCACATCAAGCGCAGCTTGGTCTACCTGATGGACGAATACCACTTCGACGGATTCCGATTCGACCTCACGAAGGGATTCACCCAGCGCAAGTGCAACGATAGCAATGTGGGCAATTACGACGCTTCGCGTATCGCCATCTTGAAGGATTATGCGAGTGCGATTTTCCAGGCCAATCCTAACGCTGTGATGATCTGCGAGCATTTCTGCGAGACCAGAGAGGAGAACGAATTGGCCCAAGCGGGAATGCAGCTCTGGAAGAATATGAACAATGCTTACTGCCAGACGGCTATGGGATGGCTCAAGGACGGAGACGACCTGGGCTGGATGTGGAGCGGCAAGTGCGGCATGCCGTTCGGTTCGCTCGTAGGATTTATGGAGAGCCACGACGAGGAGCGCACGGCCTACAAGGCAGTCAAATGGGGTAACGGCGCTTGCCAGAGCGACCTCGCAGTGCGTATGCAAAGGCTCGGCCTTAATGCGGCATTCTCTATGCTCATCCCTGGTCCGAAGATGATTTGGCAGTTCGGAGAGCTCGGCTACGACATCTCCATCGAGGAGGGCGGCAGGACAAGTGCCAAGCCTATACACTGGGAATACTACGACGATGCTTCGCGAAAGGGCCTTTACGACACCTATGCGAAACTGCTCGAGTTCCGTTTCTCTCACCCTTCACTGTTTGCGTCTTCGGCTACATTTACCATAGAGGCTGGTAGCGGATGGACTCAGCGTGCACTTTACTGCACTAACGGAGGCGACGGATTCGTGCTGGTCGGTAACTTCGACACTAAGAATGGCGATCTTACGGCTTGGCCACCGTTCGGAGGCAAGTGGAGAGACGTATTCACTTCAAATACTTACGATATGCCTGAAAACGGGGAGAGGAAGATAGTATTCCCCGACTGTCCGCAAGGCACATTCCATTTACTAATTAAAGAATAAACTAACACACTGAGCATATGAAAATTAATTACGAAAGACCAGAAGTTCTGGAGATCTCCCTCGAGGCACAAAACATCCTCTGTGGGAGCGAGTTTCCTACAGCTAGCCCTGCTTCGATAGAAGATTGGCAGGAAGAAACAATCACTTGGTAAAAATGAAGGTTATGAAAAGAATTATTACATCCACTCTATTATTAAGTGCACTGGCACTTTTCTCTGCTTGTCAGAAATCTGAGCAGCAGGCACCGGCTAAGGGAGAGAGCATAGTTTTCACAGCATCGTTCGCCCCTGAGACGAAGACGGTTATCGATGAGAAAGGCAAAAAGTCTCTTTGGAACAAGGACGAGATACGTATATTTAATGGAAATCACTCTGAGGCAGAGACCTATGTTACTGACGCCACTAGTGCCGCTACGGCTGAGTTTAAAATCAAGGACGAGACTAAATCACTGACAGGAACCAGTTTCATCGCAGTATGCCCTAACAGCTCAGCTAATGAAGCTTCGAGGAATGGCTCGGTAGATAAGACCATCAACAAACTTCGGCTTAAGCCAGAGCAGACTGCGACAAAAGGCACTTACGACCCTGAGGGACACGTGGCTGTAGCGTATACGGAAAATACAGCACTCAGTTTTAAGAATGCTTGTGCGCTTCTTAAATTCACTATAAAGAGCGCTAAGATTAAGGAGGTATGCGTGTACTCTACCGATGCGGTTCTTTCAGGTAATTTCAATTTCAATACTGAAGGTGAAGGTAGCATTACTACTACTGTCGGCGAAGGTAATTATGAATCAAATAATTACGTTAAAGTTAAAGGCGATTTCGTAAACGGACAGACTTACTATATGTCTTGTATTCCAGCGACTCTGGAAAATGGCCTTACTCTCGAGGTCGTTAACACAGACGGAAAGAAAGGTAAAGACAGAACCACTACTAACAAGATCGAACTAAAGCGTAGCAAGATTTACGACCTCGGCGACGTAACCTATCTGCCAATTTTTGATTATGGTATAGTCGGAGGATTCAACGGTTGGGACACTAGCAAACCATTACCGTTTGTTGACACCGACGGCGACGGAATCTATGAGTGCAAGAATGTTGATCTCAAAGCGAAAGAGGGTCAAGGCGAAGGATTTAAATTTTTCTTTAACAATTCTTGGTTCGGTGTACACGGTGACTTTTATTTCGACAAGACTATTACTGGCTGGTATGATAGATTGTATACAAATAACATAGGTGATAAGACTCATGATATTAAAGTATCCGATACATCTAAAAATTGGGATATCTACATCTACGCGAAACAAGAAGCAGATTGGGGTAGAGAACTAGCCTTCACTATTTTGCCTGCTGGTTCACCTACACCTACCAAACCTACACCTACCAAATAGTGATATTTACTATACTATCTTTTAGCGGATGGCTCACACGGGCCATCCGTTTTTTCATCTCCTCCCCTCCGCGAATCTGCAAATACACCCTGATATTATTCTTCCCCGTCCGAAGGGTGTGTTTGCCACGAGCGAAAGAGAAGCCGAAAACATTTTAATCTTCCCCCAAAAATAACTAAATTGGCATCACAAGAAAAGAACTCCATTTTATGGCAAACATACTCCTATCCCGTATGCTTCCCCACCAAGACCCTTCACAAGTCGCCGGCCTATCCCGTTTTTTCAAATGCGGTCCAGGCCAATACGGTGAAGGAGATAAATTTCTGGGGATAAAAGTGCCCATCACACGCGAAGTTGTAAAAAGCACGTGGAAAGAAGTCACATTCGAAGATTTGGAAGAGTGTATTTCAAACGAATACCACGAACTTCGATTAGCCGCCTTACTGACACTGATTGAAATATTCTCACATTCGAAGAAAAAGCCGGAAGTCCAGCAAGATTGCATAGACTTCTACATCTCACATACTACATTTATCAACAACTGGGACCTCGTTGACCTGAGTTGCTATCCCCTCCTCGGAGTGTGGCTGTTAGATAAGGATCGTACCCTACTCTACGATCTTGCCGGAAACGGCAAGACCATTTGGGAGCGACGCATCGGAATCGTTAGCACGATGACCTTTGTACGTGCCGGACAGTTAGACGACACCTTCGCCATCGCCGATTTATTTCTAAACGAAAATGAACACCTTCACGACTTACTGGAAAAAGCAGTCGGATGGTTGCTTCGCGAAGCAGGCAAACGAGACTCCGAACGCCTTGCCAATTGGCTTTACCCTCGAGCCTCATCTATGCCACGAACCATGCTTCGTTACGCTATAGAAAAATTCCCTGAAACGGAACGACAACATTTCTTGAAATTAGGTAAATAAACAAAAATCTTTCGTCCGGAAATTATGGACAAGAGCCTGACGCTGAACCCGAAAAACACCTTTTGAGTCAAGGTGTCGTAGAGACGCTTCTAGATGGTCCGGTGGCTAAAGGTGTACGGAAGTTTCGTACACCTTTAGGTTGCACCCTTAGTAGAACGCTGTAGAATGCGGCAGGTGTTCAAAGGTGTTTTTCGGGTTGCGAAATAATGACGCCGGACCCTCCTGCGAGCCAGCAATACACCCCGAGGGCAATGCCATCTTCGGCTACGATGGAGGGAACCATTTCGTCAGAAATGGAAGGGCCCGTCCGAGGGGTGTCTTTTGCTGCGAGCGAAAACAAAAGTACTTTGTTACAAGAAGTGGAAAAGCGTCATGAACATGGAGTACATATTACTAAAAAGCGCTGCGCCGAGCTCGATGGGGCGGCTCGCTTGCGCTTGAACTTTTGTGATTAGCTGTTTTCGTCCGGGCAAACATGCCTTTCGCCGGACGAAACGTCATTGGGAGCGTTCCCGTCCGGCAAAATGGCCTTTTCACCGGATAAAACGACGTCGAGAAGCATCTCCTCTGACAAGAACCACGATCCACCGGACGGGAAGCCATTGAGACTAGCTCGTCGAATTCACTTTGGCAGCCAATGTGCCACAGAACGCGTATATCGATACCTCCCTGCCAAGGTGAGGCTAAAAAAGTCTCACTTTGGCAAGCCACCCTTAGCCGAGTGCATTCTACGCCATCCTCCTTGCCAAAGTGAATTGGCGGAACTCAGCGAGTCGGCAATACACCCTGAAATTCTTCGTTCCCGTCCGAGGGGTGTCTTTGCTGCGAGCGAAGAGACTTGCTGTAAGGGAAAACAAAATTACTATGTAGCATATTACAAGGAGTGCACATTACTATCAAGCGATGCGCCGAGCTCGATGTGGCGGCTCGCTTGCGCTTGAACTTTTGCGATTAGCAGTTTCCATCCGGCCAAACAGGCTTTTCACCGTACGGGAGGACATTCAAAGCGTTTTCATCCGGCCAGAACCGCCTTTCACCGGATGAAACGTCGTTGAGATGCTTCCCATCCGGCCAGAACCGCGATCTACCGGACGGGAAGACATTGAGACTAGCTCGTCAAAATCACTTTGGCAGCCAATGTGCCACAGAACGCGTATATCGATACCTCCCTGCCAAGGTGGAGCTAAAAAAATCTCACTTTGGCAAGCAGTCCTTCACCGAGTGCGCTCTACGCCATCCGCCCTGCCAAAGTGAATTGGCGGAGCTCCGCGAGCGACAAAAGCCTGCCACGAAGTCGAAAAACACCTTTTGATTTAGGGTGCAGTAGAGACACTTCCAGAGGGTGTGTTGGCCGAAGGTGTACTGTACTTTCGTACACCTTCAGGTCGCACCCTTACCAGAACGCTGTAGAATGCGGCTGGTGTTCAAAGGTGTTTTTCGGGTTGCGAAATAAAGATGCCTAACCTCTGCGAGCCGGCAATACACCCTGAAATTCTTCGTTCCCGTCCGAGGGGGTGTCATTGCTGCGAGCGGAGAGACTTGCTGCAAGGGAAAACAAAATTACAATCAAGCGCTGCGCCGAGCTCGATGTGGCGACTAGCTTGCGCTTGAACTTTTGCGATTAGCAGTTTCCGTACGGCCAAACCCGCCTTTCACCGGATGAAACGTCGTTGAGATGCTTCCCATCCGGCCAGAACCGCGATCTACCGGACGGGAAGACATTGAGACTAGCTCGTCAAAATCACTTTGGCAGCCAATGTGCCACAGGAAGCGTATACTGGCACCTCCCTGCCAAGGTGAGGCTAAAAAAGGCTCACTTTGGCAAGCCACCCTTAACAGAGTGCGTTCTACTCCATCCGACCTGCCAAAGTGAATTGGCGGAGAGACTTGCTGCAAGGGAAAACAAAATTACTATCAAGCGATGCGCCGAGCTCGATGTGGCGACTAGCTTGCGCTTGAACTTTTGCGATTAGCAGTTTCCATCCGGCCAAACAGGCTTTTCACCGTACGGGAGGACATTCAAAGCGTTTCCGTACGGCCAAACAGGATTTTCACCGTACGGGAGGACACATTAAGCAGGCGTGGGTGAAGGCTATTGTGTGGGAGACGAAAAAAGATTATATTTGCGGATTGTACTAACAAAGACAAGGATTGTACTAACAAAGATAATTTGATATGGAAGAAGCAACAAAAAAACTGAATTTCCTCGAGGAGATTATCGAGGACGATCTTAAGAGTGGAAGAATAAAAAGCGTGCTTACGCGTTTCCCTCCGGAGCCGAACGGATACTTGCACTTGGGACACGCCAAGAGTCTGTGCATCAATTTCGGATTGGCCCAGAAATACGGCGGAAAGACTAACCTTCGCTACGACGACACGAACCCTACGAAGGAAGACACCGAATATGTAGACGCTATAAAGGAAGATATCAAATGGCTTGGTTATCAATGGGAGAAGGAACTCTATGCTTCTGATTACTTCGAACAGTTGTACCAGTGGGCCGAAGATATGATACGTAGGGGATTGGCCTATGTCGACGACCAGACCCAGGAAGAGATTTCCGCAGGCCGCGGCACGGTGGACAAGCCTGGCGTAGAGAGCCCGTACAGGAATCGCAGCGTGGAAGAGAACCTCCGTCTTTTCCGCGAGATGCGCGACGGCAAATACGCCGACGGAGAGAAAGTGCTTCGTGCCAAGATAGATATGGCACATCCTAATATGATGTTCCGTGACCCGTTGATGTACCGCATCAAACACGCGCATCACCACAGAACCGGAGACAAGTGGTGCATCTACCCGATGTACGACTATACCCATGGAGAGTGCGACTCCATAGAGCACATCACACACTCCATCTGTACCCTTGAGTTCGACGTGCACAGACCGTTGTATGACTGGTTCATCCAGGCCCTCGGCATCTATCCTTCGCATCAGTATGAATTTGCGAGACTGAACCTCACCTATACCCTCATGTCCAAGCGCAAGCTTCTCGAACTCGTTCAGAAAAACCTTGTAAGCGGATGGGACGACCCTCGTATGCCTACACTTTGCGGTGTGCGCAGGCGTGGTTACACTCCGGAGGCCATCAAGATGTTCTGCGAAAAGATAGGCGTCACCAAGCGCGACCAGCTCATCGACCTGCAACTCCTCGAATGGTGTGTGCGTCAGGACCTTAACGCCAGATCTAACCGCTATATGGTAGTAGGCGCAGACCCTATTAAACTTACGATAGTGAATTGGCCTGAAGGACAGGTAGAATGGTTCAATGCCCCACTGAATCCGGCAGAACCGGAAGGTGCTACCAGAAAGGTTCCTTTCACCGGCGAGCTCCTCATTGACAGGGCAGACTTTATGGAAGACGCTCCTAAGAAGTTCTTCCGCCTGAAACCGGACGGAGAAGTTCGACTGAAATACACCTACATCATCAAGTGCGAAGAAGTCATAAAGGACGAGAATGGCAGGGTAGTGGAACTCAAGTGCACCTACGATCCTACCACCAAGCCGGGTGCAGGAGAGTGGCGTTCCGTTAAGGGAACCATCCATTGGGTATCCGCCCAGTTCGCTAAGGAAGTCGAGCTTCGTCAGTACGATAAGCTCTTTACCCTTCAGGATATGAGTCAGGTTCCTGAAGATAAGGACTATAAGGACTTCTTGAATCCGGATAGCCTTATCGTCGAGACTGGCTGGGCAGAGCCGGCACTTCTGGAAGACAAGTCCGGAATCGCAGTTCAATTCGAGCGTGTAGGATATTATATTCAGGATAAGGACAGCACTGCGGAGCATCCTGTCTTCAACAAGACTACTTCGCTGAAGGATTCCTTTAAAATCGACGCGTAAAAGTCAGTAGATAAAATATTAAGGAAGGGTCACATCAAAAATGTGGCCCTCCTCTTTTTTTTATTCAAAAAAATGTTACCTTTGCAACCGCAAAAAGAAGTTGGACCAAATTTATTTTTATGGTACTGGGAAATGAAAAAAACACTCGTAACCGCAGCTACTCTGCTGCTCTGCTTCCTTGCGCACTCGCAAGAGGCTGACGATCTCGGTCAGGTTGCCGAGCTCTCCGTTGTCGCCAGGGGTGAATATCTCTATGGGGATCCGCTTGGCAATTCTTCTCTCTATACCCTGTTGGACGGGTCTATTTCCGAACATTTTTCTTACAGCATTGCTAATCACTGGCTTAGCAGCGATCCAGTGTCTCTGTACACGAACACTTTCCGCTCTGACGATGTGAATTGGCTGGATTGGGCTTACCTCACGTACAGCTCAGGCGATTTCTTTGTGAATATGGGAAAGATGGTCGTCCTTTGGGGAACCTATGAAATGGATGAATACGATTTTGACGTTCATTATCCTTTTGCATCCAATACCTGGAACAATTTGCCTGCATATCAGTGGGGATTCTCACTGGGCTGGCAGCCTTTGGAACAACTGACCCTGGAAACTGCCCTGTTGACCTCTCCTTATGGGGAACATCCCTTTACGAGCGGAATGTATAATCTCGGATTCAGGGCAAAGGGTGAGGCCGATGGTTTGGGGGCTATATTGGCCTACAACCTTTACAACCGGCCTGATGCCAAGCCTGTAGGCGTGCTTTCCTGGGGAGGCCAATATGCTTTTGATACTTTCAGTATTACTGTCGATGGCTCAAACAGGCTCTATGGCGATGAATTCGTCTCAGGAAACACCACGAACATCAATTTCAACTACTGCGGTTTCGATGGTTTCGAACTGCTTGTGAACCTGGGCCAGGAAGGTGTGGACGAAAATGCTTTCTGTATCCGCGGGGGAATGGCCCTTCACTATTATCCTCTGGAGAATCTGAGACTGCATTTGCTGGGAGCATATAACTATTCGGAATTGGCCGGAGAAAAAGATGGCTTTCCTAGTTTCAGTGTTGGACTTACCTATACCTTTACTACAGGATGGAGCAAAAAGATATAATCATAAATCTGGAGCACATATCCCATTCCTTTGGGGATAAAAAAGTGCTCCAGGATATCAACTTATACATAAAAAAAGGAGAATTCATTACATTCCTCGGACCTTCGGGTTGCGGAAAAACTACGCTCCTAAGACTTATAGCAGGCTTCCTTACCCCTTCGGAAGGTGTGATTACCCTCGAAGGAAAGGATATTTCCGAACTTCCTCCGCACAAGCGTCCGCTTAATACGGTGTTCCAGCGCTATGCGCTTTTCCCTCACTTGGATGTCTACGATAACGTGGCATTTGGCCTCAAGCTCCAGAAACTTCCTGTGGAGGAGATAGATAGCCGTGTGGAGAAGGTGCTTAAGCTCGTGTCTATGACCGACTACGAAGACCGCGACGTGGACTCTCTGTCAGGTGGCCAGCAGCAGCGTATCGCCATAGCACGTGCCATAGTGAACAGGCCTAAGGTGCTGCTTCTCGACGAACCTCTGAGCGCGCTCGACCTAAAGATGCGTAAGGATATGCAGATAGAGCTTAAGGAGATGCACAAGCAACTGGGCATCACCTTCATCTATGTGACTCACGACCAGGAAGAAGCCCTCACCCTTTCGGATACCATCGTAGTATTTAACGACGGACAGATTCAGCAGATAGGAACTCCTACCGACATTTATAACGAGCCTAAGAATGCTTTCGTAGCCGACTTTATAGGTGAGTCAAACATTCTCGACGGAGTTATGCCTTGCGACCGCCGCGTATGCTTCGCAGGTCACGAGTTCGAATGCGTGGACGAGGGGTTCGAGCCTAACGAGCCTGTGGATGTGGTAGTTAGGCCGGAGGATATCTATATTATGAATAACACCGAGGCTGCGCAGATAACAGCTGTCGTGAAGTCTTGCATCTTCAAGGGTGTTCATTACGAGATGTATGTCGACAGCGATGCCGGTTACGAGCTTATGATTCAGGACTATAACGCTTTCGAAGTGGGAAGCACGGTAGGACTTATCATCAAGCCTTGCGACATTCAGGTAATGCACAAGACCTCTCTCTATAACGAGTTCGACGGCGAGATGACCTCTCCTTCCACTGTTTACTTTATGGATAGGGAGTTCGAGTGTATGGAGACCCAGTTCGCGAAGGGCGACAAGGTGAAGGTTCGCGTAGATTTCGACAAGGTGGACTTGATGGACAGTGACGAAGATGCGATTGCTTCCGCTCATATCAGGAACATCCTCTATAAGGGTGACCACTATCATATCGAGGTGAAGACCACCGAAATGTATAGGCTCTTCGTCAACACCCAGGACGTGTGGGATAAAAATGACCTTGTGGGTATCAATATCTTACCTCAGGACATAATAATAAGTAAGGCAGATGACTAAGAAATCGACTTGGGCTGTCCCGTACTTCGTCTTTTTGGTGCTGTTCGTGGTCCTGCCCTTGCTGCTTATTGCAGTATACGCATTTACGGATAACCATGGCTCATTCACGCTATCTAACATTACCGCCTTTTTCACCGAGCCGAAGATAGTCAATTCTTTCCTCGTATCGCTGGAGGTGGCGTTGGAGAACACGCTGATTTGCATCCTGATAGGCTATCCTGCGGCGTACATATTGGCCGATAGGAAACTGAACCGTTCGTCTCTCACTGCCGTTCTTTTCATCCTGCCGATGTGGATTAACGCACTTATGCGAACCCTCGCGACCGCAGAGATCTTCAATTCTATCGGGATTGGCCTGGGAAAGGGAACGCTTCTTTTCGGATTGACCTACGATTATCTGCCGTTTATGATTTACCCTATCTATACTATTCTTAGTAAGATGGATAGGAGCTACATTGAAGCGGCGCAGGACCTGGGCGCGAGTCCGGCGAAGGTCTTCCTGAAGGTCACGCTGCCACTTTCGATGCCGGGCGTGATGAGTGGAGTTATGATGGTGTTTATGCCTACGGTATCCACTTTCGCCATATCGGAGATATTGACTAACAATACTATACAGCTTTTCGGTTCCATCATTCAGGAGCAGTTTAACAACTTGATGTGGAATCAGGGTGCTGCGCTTTCGCTGGCCATGTTGATTATTATCGGTCTTTCGACCTTACTACAAAAGAATAAAGATGACAATTAAAAAAGTATTGGCTAAAAGCTATTTGGGGCTTGTTCTGCTAATGCTCTACTTGCCTATAATTTTCATCGCGATCTTTTCGTTCACCACTGCCAAATCGCTTGGCAACTGGACCGGATTCACCTTCCAGCTTTATGAGAATCTGTTTACCGGGGCCAATTCGAGCTCGGTCGCGCTCCTCAGTGCATTGAAAAACACGATTCTGATTGCGCTGATGGCCTCTACAGTGTCGACGGTGCTGGGAACATTGGCCGCAATAGGAATCTACAATATGCGCGGACGTGCCAAGCGCACCATACAGTTCTTGAACAATGTGCCGATGCTGAATCCGGACATCATTACCGGTGTGTCGTTGTTCCTGCTGTTCGTGTTCCTGCACGTGAGCAAGGGCTATGTCACTGTGGTATTGGCCCATATAACGTTCTGCACTCCTTATGTGGTGCTTAATGTCCTGCCGCGACTTACCCAGCTCAATCCTAACATCTACGAGGCGGCCCTGGATTTGGGAGCCACTCCTTCGCAGGCTTTGAGTAAGGTGTTGATTCCGCAGCTGCGCCCCGGGATGGTGAGCGGATTTATATTGGCCTTCACGATGAGTCTGGACGATTTCGCCGTAACTTATTTCACGGCAGGCTCTTCCGGACTGGAGACACTGTCTACCTATATCTACGCCGATGCCCGTAAGGGGGGACTTACACCGGAGCTGAAGCCTATGATGACGATTATCTTCCTCATTGTGCTTCTGGTTCTGTTTTTCGTAAATTTTAGAATAATTAAAAAACAAAAATGAAAAGAGTAGTTAAGTTTTTGGCTACCGGCATTTTAGCTTTGAGCACCGTTAGCGTTTTTGCTGAGGACAGAAGCAATGTCCTCAAGGTTTACAACTGGTCCGATTACATCGCCGAAGGTGTCCTGGACGATTTCAAATCGTGGTATAAGGAGCAGACGGGAGAGAGCATCGATGTGATTTATATGACTTTTGATGTAAACGAGGCTATGCTTTCGAAAATCGAAAAAGGTCACGAAGATTATGACGTGGTGTGTCCTTCCGATTATATCATAGAGAGAATGCTTGATAAGGGATTGCTCTTGCCGCTGGACTTCAAGTCTTTAGGTTCGACCCCTAACTATATCGAGGCTAATCGTTCGCCATTTATCGAGCAGATGTTCCGCTCCATTAACCCATCTATCGATGCCAATCAGTATTCAGTGGCTTATATGTGGGGAACGACCGGCATCATCTATAATCCTAAATTCGTGACTCGTGAGGAGGCTTCGACTTGGGATGTGATTCGCAATCCTAAATTTGCCGGAAAGATTCTCATTAAGGACGCTCCTCGCGACGTCTATGCTCCGGTGCTTATCTATCTTAAGCAAAATGAGTTGAAGAGCGGAAAGGTGACACTTCAGGACCTTATGCGCGATTCTTCCGACGAGTCGCTTCAGATGGTTCAGGACTACCTTATGCAGTGCAAGCCGGGAGTAAATGGCTGGGAGGCCGACCTCGGAAAGGAGCAGATGACTAAGAACCGCGCCTATGTATCCCTTAACTGGAGCGGCGACGCCGTTTGGGCTATAGAAGAGGCTGCTGCCGTAAATGTGGAGCTCGACTATGTGGTACCTGAAGAGGGCTCTACAGTGTGGTTCGACGGTTGGGTAATCCCTAAATATGCTAAGAACATAAAGGCTGCGACCTATTTCATTAACTTTATGTGTCGCCCGGACATCGCCATCCGTAATATGGAAGAAACCGGATATGTGGCTTCAAACGGCTCTCGCGAGGTCCTCGAATCGCAGATAGACGAAAGTTTCGAGCCTATCGACCTCTCATATTTCTTCGGCCCTGACGCTTCTGCAGTAAGAGTCAACCCTATCCTCTATCCTGATTTGTCAGTCATCGAGCGTTGTGCGCTGGAACACGACTGGGGCGACGATACCGAAAAACTGCTTAAGATGTGGCAGAACGTGAAGGGCAGTAAGGCCAATATGTTCACCTATGTCATCATCGCTGTGGTGATAGCTGCCTTCGCAGTCTATTTCGTCACTTCCTCGAATGCGAAGAAGAGACGCAGACGTAACCGTCGTAATGCTAAATAATAAAAGACAAACCCCGCGGCATTTCGTCGCGGGGTTTTGTTACGAACTAATAGATAAGGCTTTATTGTAGGTCTTTCAAGAGGCTTAGCACTCTTTCTCTATTTTCTTCGATAGTAGCGGCATCAGCCTTTACTTCGTGATACTTTCCCTGTTTCGTGTAATACTCTATGAGGGGTTCGGTCTGAGAGTGATAGGTCTTGATGCGATTGTTAATGGTCTCCTCTGAAGCGTCGTCCGCACGGCCTTCGATGGCTGCTCTGTGGGCGATTCTCTGTTTTACGACCTCGTCGGAAATCATAAGCGAGATGACTGCATCTACTGCGCAATTCCTGGCTGCCAATATCTTATCCAAATCTTCTGCCTGACGGAGCGTGCGAGGGAATCCGTCGAGAAGGAATCCGTCTACGTTCTTGACGCTGTCGAATTTCGCTGCGATCATCTTTTCCACAACTTCATCAGGAACCAGATTTCCGTTATCGATAAGGGTTTTAGCTTGGAGGCCAAGCTCAGTTCCGGCTGCTATTTCAGCTCTCAGAAGCTCTCCTGTGGAGATGTGGCACAAATTGTATTTCTCGCGTATCGCTACTGCGTGTGTGCCTTTGCCCGCACCTGGAGGGCCGAACATAATGTAGTACTTCATGTTATATTATTCTTCTAATACATAAATGTCTTTAGTCCCTCGCCCTATCTGGTCATAATCCAGTCCGAAACCCACTATGAACCTCGGCGGAATCTCCATAGCCACGTAGTCCAGGACCACGTCCTGCTCGTAGATATCGGGCTTTAGCAGCATAGTACATACCTCGACGTTAGCGGCACCCTTCTCCTTTAGAAGGTTCTTGAGATAGACGATGGTCTTACCGGTGTCCACGATATCCTCGCAGATAATGACATTTCTGCCCCTGACATCGCCGGTGAGCCCCATATCCTCGCGGATTTTTCCGCTCGACTGGGTCCCTTCGTAGGATGCCAATTTGACCGTAACCAATTCGGTGACGAAATCGAGCCTCTTCATAAGCTCGGACGTGAACATCAAAGCACCGTTCAGAATGCAGAGCAGAATAGGTGGCTGCTCATCGTTAATGTGCTTCTCATTAAGCTTTTCCGCTACCTTGTCGATAGCGCTCTCTATCTCTTGATTAGAGATGAAAGGTACGAAAGTTTTGTCGTGTAGAGTAATGCTCTTCATTGTTCGTTTTACCAAAAGACAAATATACGAATAATTTTCCAACTAACGCATATTTGCACCGAAGAAGAAAAATTCATATCTTTGAGGTCCACTAATTTTTAAACGATGACCGAAAAGGATATTAGAATCTCATTTAATGAGTACAAATCTATAGAAGAACTCGGAAGCGAGGATGCGCAGCTCGTCAGAGAAGCCATCGCCGCCATGGAGGGTTCGTTCGCTCCATATTCGCATTTTAACGTAGGCGCAGCGATTAGACTTAATAGTGGAAAAATCGTAAAAGGCGCCAATCAGGAAAATGCAGCATACCCTTCCGGTATGTGTGCCGAGCGAAGTGCCATGTTTGCCGCCTCGTCCCAATTCCCTAACGACCCTATGTGCAGCATAGCCATAGCCGGCGGACTTAATGGCGAATTGGACCCTAACCCGGTGTCTCCGTGCGGAGCTTGCCGTCAGGTTATGGCGCAGTATCAGCGTAACGCCGGACACCCCATAACCGTGATATGGGTGGGCGCCGAACGGATATGGAAATTCCCTAATGTGGAATCCATATTGCCGTTCATATTCGACAATATCTAGAATCTGCCCAGGTAGTCCATCAGATTATCCTCTCGTCCCAGCCCGAGTTTCTTGCGAACCCGGTATCTGTTCATTTCCACGCTTCTTACAGTGATGTTGAGAAGCGGAGCTATCTCTTTTGATGACAGCCCCATCTTGAGGTAGGCGCACAGTTTCTTGTCGGTCGTGGAAAGACCCGGGTGAGCATCCTCGAGCTTTTTCAAGAAATCCACGTACACCAGGTCGAAATTCTTTTCGAAACGGTTCCAACTGTTGTCGTGACTTATGTTTTCCTTAATGTCCGACCTAATCTTGCTTATTATGCGCAGGGACTTGTTCCTGTCCTCTACCAGATTGTCCGAAGCCTTCTGCAACTCGGCATCGATTTTCTGCAGAATCTCGTTCTTCCTTATCAGGTTCATCGTAGAAGAGGCCAATTCGTCCGCCTTCATTTTCAGCTCATTACGCATCCTATTCTCTTTCTCGATGTTCTCCTTTTCTTTCTGCCGCTTGTTTACGCTCGCCTCGATGCGTTTCTTAAGGTAAAAGCACAGGGCTATGAGTGCGAAAAGGAAAGCCATTATGTAACAGATGATTATCCAGCCCTTCAAATACCACGGCTTGAGTATTTTTACAGGAATTTCCGCGGTAATCATCTCGGTAGAGTTCGGCACGCTCGCCCTGACCTGGAAGGTGAATTCTCCCGGAGATATGCGGGTGTATTCCTTATGCTCATCTTCTTGGAAAGGGGACCAGCCGCTATCATAGCCTTTAAGCCTATAGCTGAAGCGGACTTTGTCTTCACTATTGAATGTAGGAAGCGCTACCTTGAATTTCAGCGAATTATCCTTAAAAGGCACTACGACCTTCGTCTTCTGTGCCTCCAGATTCCTGGATTCGAAGATGACGGAATCTCCGGTAGGCTTGGCCACGGCGATTTCCTTAATGTATAGATTGTTATAAGACAGGTTCGATTTGTCCTTTATAAGGTCTTCCATAATGATGGAGAATCCGTCTTCGGTATTCAGCATAAGCACGCCTTCGTCAAATTCCCTCAAATCCTCGAATCCTGTAATTCTCCTGGACACCAATGAACTCAGCGACAGGCTGTCCATAACATAATCTTCGGATGATTTGTAGTAGAGAGCCTGAATCGACGACGAAGAAAAGAAGTAGTCGGAATTCTTAAGCTTGTAGATGCCCATTCCGATAGGCCTGGACGAAAACAGTGTGTTCAAGGAATCGATAGGTACGGCCTTGTTAAGGCTCTTGTCGAAACTATAGAATCCGTCGGCCGTCTGGAAGATGATGTTTCCGTCCAATTTTACCGGGGTATTGCTCCAGTCTTGTGGAAAATTGTGCTCGCGGGAGAGGAATTTCTCCTTTAGGACCTCTCCTGTCCCGTAGTCTATCTGTAGGTTATACAATCCCTTAATCCAGTGGCTAAACCAGATGCTTCCATCCTTATCTTCTTCGAAAACCTTGCTGCTTTCGTTGAATCCCTCTATCCATTTGTCGAATTTCCATCTTCCGGCAGACTTTTTTAAGAGGAAAAGTCTGTCGTAACTACAGCCAAGCATTCGCCCTGGCTGCGTTTCCAGAGGAATGACCTTCCACACTCCGTTCATTCTGATGAAATCGAACTTTCCGTCGGCCGAGATTATTCCCAGCCCTCTGTCCGCACATGCGAACATCACGCCGTCGTAGGCGAGAAGCTGCCACATCTGTCCCTTTAGCTCAGGGAAAGGCTTTATCGCTGAGTCCTTGACCTCCTTGGCGGAGCCGTGGAACGGGCAGTAATAGAGGCCCTGATTCGTTCCCAGCCAGAGTTTGTCGTCGAATACTTCCGATGTGTATCCGGCTCCTATCAGGTCGTTGGCCGCGAATAGCCTGTACTCTGCTGAGTTAAGCTCGATTAGGTCTATTCCCTTGTCAAGACCTAACCACAGGTTCTTCTGTTTGTCGAAAAATAGACTGAGGACAGTGTTGTTTTGAAGTCCTGACGTAGTGTTCAGGTGGATAACGCTGTCGTCGAGGGTGTCGAGGATATAGACTCCGTTATTAACCGTACCGTAGGCCCTGTAGTTTTCGGATACCGCACAGCAGTAGGCGATGGCCTTTTCCAAAGAGTCGCCCAGGGGGCTTGTCTTTTTAGTGAGTACGCCGTTAGTGAGATGATATAGGCCGCTGGTGGCGCTGACTAGCTCTATCGTGTCGTCGGAGATTTTCTTTATGGCGCATATATTAAGCCTTCCCAGGCCTTCCGTTCCCGGCACTCTCTCGAATTCTCCGTCGGCGCCTTGCCTAAGTACTCCTATGGAGTTTACGAATATGTAAAGAGAGCCGTCTATGACTTCCGAGACGCTCACCTTGTTAGGAAAGCCGTATTCTCGCACCTGCCCGTTACATAGACTGAACACTCGGTTGTTTTCCCTAAAATAAAGAGTGTCCTTTATCTTATGTATGGCCCAGATGTCGTTTATGCTATTACTGAGGGTGTCGAGTAGGGACACATAGTTAATGTGCCTGCGATCGTGAAAGTCGAGGTAGCCTGTTTCGTTAACTGCCCCGAAGTAGAGCCTGTCGCTGTCTTCGTCGAATAGAAGGGAACGCATGCCGGTCTTGTTCTTCGCCTCTATGATACTCCATTCGCGTCCGTCGAATTCCAGAATTCCGGAGTTGTTCGCAGCCCAGATATTTCCGCAACTACTCTGCGTTATATGCCAAGTCTTACTGCTTCCCTTATACTCATTTTTAGTATAGTTCTTTACTACCGGGTAATATCCGCTGGCATAAATGCAGCAGAATAAAAGGGAAATCGACAAAAACAAGCGTTTCATAAGCCTCAATTTTTTACAAATATAATAATTTCCTTTTGTAGGGATGATTTTTCATTAATAAAATTTTTTAGTGAATTATTAAATATATTTATAAAACTGATAATTAAAAGATTATGCGTATTTTGTTGAGTTTGTGTAGGGGAGAAAAAGTAAAAATTATTTTTTTGTTGAGTTTTTGTGAAGTAAAAACGTAACAAAGAACAGTTCAATCATATATATTTGCAGTCGAAAAACACTGAAAAGTAACTATTGTATGAGAAAATTTTCATTTATCGTTTTCTTTTTGTTTTTAGTCGAGGTTTGTTTCGCACAGACTCTCACGCTTACGGGAAGAGTGTTTTCAGCTGACGATTCTCAGCCACTCCCGGGCGTGGCCGTTATGGTAAAGGGTACATTGAGCGGAACGTCTACCGACTTCGACGGCGTTTATACTATAAAAGTTAAAAAGGGCGAGACTCTCGTATTTACTTCTTTCGGTTTTGCCGATAAGGAATTGGTAGTCGAGAGTGAAGGTACTTTCGATGTTTACCTCGAGACTGATTCTCTGGTTCTCGAAGAGGTGGTGGCCATCGGCTATGGTGTTGTGAAAAAGAGCGACCTTACCGGAGCGGTGTCTTCGGTAAAGGGCGAACAGCTTCAGAAGACTCCGGCAGCCGGATTGGACCAGGCACTTCAGGGCGTGGCCGCAGGTGTGACCGTGAATTCGGGTTCAGGCCAGCCGGGCGCGAGCGCAGAGGTTAGAATCAGGGGAATTGGCACGGTGAACAACAGTGCTCCTATCTATGTAGTGGACGGTGTCATCGTAGATAACATTAATTACCTGAGCCCTAACGACATCGCTTCTACCGAGATTCTTAAGGATGCTTCCGCTACTGCCATATATGGTTCTCGCGGTGCTAACGGCGTCATCCTCGTGACTACCCGTAAGGGTGAGACCGATGGAACCGTAAGAGTGTCTTTCGACGCTTATGCCGGCATACAGAGCAGGTGGCGCACTCTCGATCTTATGAACGCATCAGAGTTCGCATCGTTCCTGGCTAACGCATCCGGCGTACCTTCACAGGTAACGGTACTTAATAATAAAGGTATAGATGCTTGGGTAAGAGCGTATCTCATAGGTAAGTCCAATTACTATCCTAAGAACATCGACTATTCTTCCATCGATACCGATTGGCAGGATGAGGTGTTCCGTAATGCTGTGATTCAGAACTATCACCTTAGCGCAGACGGAGGTAACAAGGACGGGTATTGGTCTATGAGTGCTAACGTCTTCGACCAGGACGGTACCATCATCGGGTCCGACTTCAACCGTATGTCCCTGCGCTTCAACTCTGCGCATAACATAGGTAAATATATTAAGGTAGGAGAGAACCTCACGTTTATGACCTCATCGGGTCGTAACGCGATGAACAACAACAGTTCTCCTGCCGCTTCCGTGCTTTCGGCAGCCATCGCCATGGCACCGTGGGATCCTGCACGCTATCCGCAGGGCTCGGTAAGCCGCGACGGTTCCGATATGAGCGGTCTCATCTCAGCAGCGTCTAACTTCAAGAATGTCACGAACCCTCTTTCTATGGTCGAGCATTCTCATCCTTCCGACAAGACGGAGCGCTGGGTAGGTGACATCTTCCTCGAAATCAAGCCTATAAAGCAGCTCGTGTGGAGGAGCGACGTAAGTATGGACCTTACCAACACCCGTCACAAGCTCTTCAAGGAGGCATACAAGCATTCCGATTTCGACAAGACGGACAAGAACTTCCTCGAATCCAGTATGGGAAGATATCAGACTATCATAGTGGAAAATACACTCACCTATACAGGAGAAATAGGAAAGCATAGCTTCTCGGCCATGGTAGGTCAGACTGCCGAGGAATATAGTTACGAGACCATAGGAGGGTCAGGTTCAAGCATACTTAATCCGGTGAATACCAATTGGTATCTCTCTCAGACCACCGAGCTTCAGAATAAGGCAGGTGATTCTGCAGGAAGAACCCGTCGTCTGTCATTCCTGGGTCGTGCCCATTATTCTTATGACAGCCGTTATATGCTCACTTTGAATTTCCGTGCAGACGGTTCATCTAAGTTCAAGGAGCACACTTGGGGCTTTTTCCCTTCTGCCGCAGCTGCTTGGCGAATCTCAAGCGAGGATTGGATGCAGGATGTGGATGCTCTCAGCGACCTCAAGCTCCGCGCAGGATGGGGACGCATCGGTAACGACAAGGTAGGGGAGAACTCATTCACCCTCACTATGATGAATAACGGTCCTACCTTCGTAGACTACGTATTCGGCTCTACACAGTCCCTTGCTCACGGCGCTACTATCCTTACCTACGTTAATAACGGCGGCAAATGGGAGACCACCGAGCAATTCAACATCGGTCTCGACTTCGGACTGTGGGGCGACAAGCTCACCGGTACGGTGGAAGCTTTCGAGCGCGACACTAAGGATATGCTCCTGAGCGTCTCGGCTCCGGCACACGTGGGTAATCGTTATTCTGCCATTGCCAATGTCGGCACTGTGGCCAATCGCGGCGTCGAACTTACCATGAACTACAGAAACCAGGCGGGCGAATTGGCCTACAGCATAGGCGGCAACGCATCCTTCATCAAGAATGAACTGACCGCACTGAACGGTGGCGAAAAGGTCTGGGGCGACAAGACCGTCTGCGACCAGGGACTGCCGCTGTACACGTTCTGGGGCTATAAGTACGATGGAATTTATCGCAGTCAGGCCGAAATCGACGAGCATTTGTGGGCAGATGGTGCTGCTACAGGCATAAGCGTGGGCGATGCGAAGTTCGTCGATTTGGACGGTAACGGAAAGATAGACGAAAGCGACCGCACAAATCTGGGCAATCCTTTCCCGTGGCTCACCTACGGACTAAACTTCGGTGCCGAGTGGCGCGGATTCGATCTGCAGCTTTTCCTTCAGGGTGTCTATGGCTCGAAGATTTACAATGCCCTTCGTCTTCGTACCGAGGGTACAGGTAACGAGGCTACGCTAAGCACTACCATGCGCGACGTGTGGTCGGAGAGTAACCCTGACGGAAGCATTCCTAACCCTAAGGGCAGTTCTCGTAACTTCGAGACTAACAGTCGTTACGTAGAAGACGGAAGCTACCTGCGTCTTAAGAACGTGCAGCTCGGCTACACCCTTCCTGCTTCGTTTACCGAAAAGATGCACATAAGCAGGGCTCGCGTCTATGTCTCTGCGAATAACCTTCTTACCCTCACCGGATACACCGGTTACGACCCTGAGGTCGGAGGTGGTGTGGATTACGGTAACTATCCTCAGTCCAGAACTTTTATGTTAGGCCTTAATTTGAATTTTTAGTTTATGAAAAAGTCATATAAGAAATTGATAGTGTGCACTCTTCTGCCACTCACCGCTTGTAACGGATGGCTTCGTGAAGATGGCCCTATGACTAATCGAGTAGGCGATTTCTTCACAAGCGCCCAGACTGCGGTTCAGGTAGTGAACGCTGCTTACACTCCGCTTATGTGGGAGTATCAGGGAACTTACTACAGTGAGTTTTTCATAGGAGACATCCTCTCCGACGACGCTCTGAAAGGCGGTCAGAACACTTCCGATATGCCCGCAGCCTACGATTTGGAAAATTTCAAGACCATCTCCAACAATGAGCTCGTTCTCCAGTATTATCGTGCGCAGTATCAGGGAATTGCCCGCTGTAATCTCGCACTTGAGCAAATTCCTCTTATGGAAGACAAGGACGGTACCTTCACCACGGAGCTCCGCTCGAGACTTCTCGGCGAGGCGCATTTCCTTCGCGCTTATTACTACTTCAGGCTCGTTCGCCTCTTCGGTGACGTGCCTATCGTGAAGACACCTATCTACAGCTCAGAGGAATGGCGTCAGCCGCGCTCTTCGGTGTCCGACGTCTACGCCCTCATCTTCGAGGAACTCACCACAGCCGAACCGCTTCTCATAAACAAGAGCGAATACGAGAGCACGGAACTCGGCCGCGTGACTAAGGGCGCCGCACAGGCTATGCTCCTTAAGGCCAATCTTTACTTCGGAGACTACTGCCGCCGTACCGGCATCGGTGACGCTTCCGTTTATTATAAGGAGGCTGCCAAGTGGGGAGCTACCTTCGTGCTGCAGCAGGCCGGTGAATACGATCTCTGCCCGAAATATGCCGACAACTTCACCCTCGCAGGCGAGAATGGAATGGAATCGGTATTCGAGGTGCAGTATATGTCAGAGGGAACATCCGACTATGGCGAAGGCAACGGTTTCTCACGCGGTACATTCACTACCATTCTGACCCGTTCGCGCTCACAGTGGTTCAATGCGGTGGGCTGGGGATTCAACCATCCTACACAGAACCTCTATGACGAGTACGAAAGCGGAGACCCTCGCAGAGACGCCAGCATCTTGGCTCTCAGCGACGAACAGATTACGAATCCTTCCGAAGACTACTATCTGGGTAACAGGTACTATTGCGCCAAGCGTACCATTTTGGACGACACTCGCAATTACGTAACCCTCGAGGATTCTCACGATTCTCGCTCACCTATTAACCGAATCGACATAAGACTTGCCGACGTATACCTTATGTATGCAGAGGCTGCACTGAACACTTCCGACAGGGCTACTGCGAAGACCTATCTCGAAAAGGTACGCTCGCGTGCTCGCGGAACAGAGTCCATTCTTCCGGCTTTCCCTGGATACAAGGTTCCGGATTACTCTAAGAACTACGCACTTCACCAGCTTTCCGATACCGACGCCGATCTCCAATTGGCCATCCGCCACGAGCGTCGCGTAGAGCTCGCTATGGAAAGCCACCGCTGGTACGACCTGTGCCGCTGGGGCATCGCGAAAGAGGTGATGGACGCTTATAAGGAAACTGAAACCACTGAGGCTAAGGGACATATGTCGGAATTCGTAGCTGGCAAGCACGAACTCCTTCCTATTCCTGTAGAGGAAGTACGCCTGGGTGGTTTGACTCAAAATTTCGGATATTAATTTTTTAAAACATAACACATTATGAAAAAGACACTTTTAAAACTTTCTGCAGTGGTAATGTCTGCTGCTTGTATTTTCTCTTCTTGCGGTAAGGACGACCCTAAGAACAACGGTGGTTTGAAAGACCCGGATGGCGAGGAAAACGCTAATCTTCACGAATCCCTCAAGGGCTCGGAGTATGCTGTAATCGCTCTCGATGAAGAGTCTTATAAGGCTATCGAGAAGAAGGTTACATTAGACCTTCGCGTAGACGACACTTCAAAGTTCCTTTATGTATGGGATGGTACCTATACCGCTGGCGTATGCTCAGGTCTTAACTTCTACGGCGAGGCTCAGGGATGGATCTCATTCGTAGTAGGTACGGTAGGCTGGTCAGGTGCAGGTTTCAACGTAGCTGACGCTTCTCCTGTAAACCCATTCGTAAAGGATGCAGCTGATATGGCTAACTGGAAATTCCACTTCGCATACAAGGGTGCTGCAGGTGTTCCTCAGTGCGGTATCGTAGGATGGAACGGAAAAGAGTACAAATTCTCTTTCGGTGACGGCATCTTCGTAGACAACGGAACTCCTTATCCTCAGGTCCTTCCTGTAAGCGGAAAATTCGTGGCTAACGAATGGAACGAGTACGAGATTAGCATTTCTGATTTCGGTATCGACTACACCACTACAAGCAAGGGTAACTACTTCAGTGTTCTTAGCGGTGGCGTAGCTGGCACGACTCTCGATCTCGATGCCATCTTCTACTATAAGAAGTAATAAACTTATATGAAAAAAGTGATTTTATTTACTTTTTTAGTTTTTTTGAAAATATCTTCTTGCCAGCCGATTATCGATACCGGCGGGCAAGGGGATAAACCTACCACCATTCCTGGTTACAAGTTCGTGTGGGGAGATGAGTTCGATGGAACCGCTCTCGACGAGACCGTGTGGAATATCGAGGAAGGTGGGAACGGCTTCGGTAATAACGAACTCCAGTACTATCGCCGCGAGAACGTCACTGTAGGAAAGGAACCTGTGTCAGGAGCTAAGTGCCTTATCATCACGGCCAAGCGCGAGAACTACGGGGGAAGGTCCTTTACTTCCGCACGCATCAATTCACGCCAGAAGAAAGCCTTCAAGTATGGTCGCTTCGATGCCCGCATAAAACTGCCTAAGACGGCAAACGGACTCTGGCCGGCGTTTTGGATGATGGGTAATGACTTCTCGACCGTAGGTTGGCCTCGCTGTGGCGAGATAGACGTCCTCGAGATGGGTCATTCCGACGGAATCAAGGCCGGAACACAGGAAAAGTACTTCAACGGAGCTTGCCACTGGGGTTTCTATAAGGACATGGGCGGCGGAAATATGGCATATCCTAACTATGCCAAGTCCAGCACATGGTCTTATAGCCTCCAAGACGGCGAATTCCACCTCTTTACGCTGGTGTGGGACGAGCAGTACCTGAGAATGTACGTCGACTTGGACAAGAATCCTAATTCCAAGCCATATTACGAGATGGGAATTACCGATGTATCGAATGATTGGGGTACGGGACACTATTTCCACCACGACTTCTTCATCCTTTTCAATCTCGCAGTCGGCGGCAATTTCCCTGGAATTTACGACCCTAATGGCATCACCGCCCTTCCTGCAAACGGACAGGCGAGCATGTATGTCGACTATATAAAGGTTTACGAAAGACAATAATATGAAATTCAAGACCATAATAACAGTTTTTCTGGGCCTCTGCATGGCTCTTTCCTGCGAAAAGGAAAACACGTCGAACGGCAGCGGTGCGCTGGATTACCCTTCGCTTCAGGCGAAGAGCGTCAAGCGTGGCGTAAGCTTTAATTTCGGCCAATTGCCGGACCTCGACATTCCTGCTCTCGGACCTGCCATCTGTTGGTCATATAATTGGAGCCCCGGCTCTTCAGATGCTGCCTTCGCGCAGTTCGAGAAGTACGGGATGGACTTTTGCCCTATGGCTTGGAATGCCAATTGGTCCGAGGACACGTTCCGTGCGTTCAAACGTGCGCACCCGAAGTGCGAGTATTTGTTGGCCTACAACGAGCCGAATCTTACTGACCAGGCCAATATGACCCCCGCGCAGGCGGCGCAGGATTGGCCAAGGCTGGTAGCAATCGCTAAGGAGCTGGGAATGAAGATTATAGCTCCGGCGATGAATTATGGAACGCTTGCGGATTACCACGACCCGTGGAAGTGGTTGGACGAGTTTTTCGCACAGCCTGGGGTAAATCTCGACGATGTGAGCGGTCTCGCACTGCACTGCTATATGGGTTCGGCCCAGGGTATGAAGCAGTTCGTGGACAAGTTCAAAAAGTACGGAAAACCGCTCTGGCTTACGGAGTTCTGTAATTGGGCTAACAATAACATCTCCCTCGAAGCTCAGATGAACTATATGGTCGAAGCCATTAACCTTCTCGAAAGCGATGATCAGGTTCAGCGCTATGCTTGGTTCATTCCGCGTGGAAATGGTGACGCTCAGTGCCATAACTCCCTGCTTTCAAGCAGCAAGCCATTCGGATTGACCGACCTCGGGAAGGTTTTCGTCAATATGTCCACCCTCGACAAGATCCTCTATTATAATGTAGGCCAAGTCATTCCTGCCGAGCATTATAGCGGCTTCGACGGAGTGCTTCATCTCGCCCCATGCACCGACGCGAAGGGCATTTTGGAGATGAGAGACCTTAAAAAGGGCGCTTCTGCCCAGTGGCAGGTGGAGATTCCTTCGGATGGGAAATACTCTCTGGAAATCAGGTACAATACCTACTTCGAGACATCCCTGAAGGTAATCGTGGATGGAAAGAACCTGGGAACTCTGGACCTTTCGAATACTCAGAACGAATGGAGTAATCGTCTGGTAGATATAGAGTTGACTAAAGGAAAACACACGCTCGAATTGGGCGGAAACACGGCTTTTCCGGTAGCCTTAAACTGGATAAGGATAACTAATAACTAAATAAAATGAAAAAGAAAGATATGCAGGGGTATGTAACTCCTAAAGTTCAGGTCATAGACCTGGTTTGCGATGCCGTACTGTGTGCATCCGGTGAAACCCAAAAGGCTTGGTATCAAAGGGGGGGAGTAGGTGACTTTACCTATGACATCGAGGAAGATGAAACTTGGCAATAACCCTAAAATGTGTACGAAGATGAAAAAGTTTAATTCGATATTAGTCGCAGCTATGGGTATGGCTGCACTGACCGTGTCCTGCAAGCAGGAAGGTCTTGAGCCTGTGGCTCCCGAAGAGGGACAAACCATTAAGGTCGAAGTGAGCATCGGCGAAACATTGAAGGGAACCTTCACCGACCGCGAAGGCCTTCGCTGGGAAGTGGGGGATCAGTTGAAATATGCCGGAGGTGCTAATTTTACTTCAAGTCATCTCGCAGCTGAAGACATTACTGAAAAAGGAAGCGTCGCTTCTTTTACTTTCCCTGCTGAATTGACATCTGTAGATCGTAATGGCTGGTTTGTATCTACGAATAATCATCCAACTAACAATGATGAAGTCGAATACACCTTAGGTGTAGATGGAGGTAACGTCTATACTCAGGATAATGCCGGTGAGATGAACCATAGAAGACTGTTCCTTCACAGTGGTCTTAAGACTATGAACATAGCGAAGGGTCAAGAGAAGATAACGGTAAAAATGGATATCTGCGGTACCATCTTGCGTGCTATGCCATATACTACTAAGTATAACGACGAAACCGTCCAAAGCGTATCGTTGGAATCTAACTCATTTATCGTAGGTACGGTCGCTTATGATAGACGTGCCGGTTCTTATAAGCCGATTGGGGAAAATGGCTATTCCGGAGACTGTATCAATTGGAAGAAATATAAGAATGTCATAGTTAATCTCGTTAATGCATTTTCTTTGAGTGGAGTTGTCGATAAGGAAAAAAGTAAGGGTATTTACATTCCTATAGCTGCGTCTTACGAAGGATTCCCTTATAATGGATATAAGTATGTAGTGACAACTGACAAGGCTCAGTATGTTTTCGATGCTATGGGTAATACACTTGATGCAGGCGAAAACGTGGTTAAGAATGTGTATCTTAATTTGGATAGGGCTACTCGTCAGGAACACGCCTTAGGAGTATTAAGATATGATGCGCATTTAGATAATGTAACTGTTCCGGCAAGTGAGAGCGCTGATAATTACTGCGGATACTCTGTGGCTATGACTAAAGATGGTGAGGAGGCAGAAGTTAAAAGGGAAGGAACGGCGTATTATGACCTTTACTATAAGAATGTGAAGTTTACTTGTACCGATCCCGATTCTAAGGAGCCTGTCGATTGGGTAAGCGTTAGATATAACACCGCTAATGCACACGTATTGGCAAATGTCAGCGCAAATACAGGCGCAGAACGTAAGGCACTTGTGACGATTACATATTCTGATGTAAGAAATTATGTAATAGAAGAAACCAGCAAGACGAAGACATTCACTATAACACAGAAAGCTGCTGGATCTAAATCAAGTGTCAAGGCTTGGAATAGCTGGGGTGGTAATATAAAGGAAGTTGAATTACCTTCGGAAGGATGTAAGTCTTTGACTTCACAGGAAAATAAAGCATTAGGATATGTCATAGTAACAGTGGACGGTAAGGAACTTACCTCTGGTTATAATGATGCAGATGGTGTATTCGCAAGGACTAATTTTATATGTGTAGATGAATCCGCTTTTGAGAAGAAGGATTTTGCTGCAAGCAATATTGATTGGCTTTCTTGTGATTATTTAAGAAATGAGAAAGGCGAAATACTAGATAGATTGTGGTCTATCACTGCATCTGCGAATACTTCCGGAAGCACACGTGTCGGTTATATCGTCTATACTTTTGATGAGGATCCTAAGTATGAATATGACTATGGCGTGATCGCTATGAAGATCACCCAGACTTCTCCTTTGAATGCTACCGCTTCCTTTGTGAATGCTTCTTCTGAAAAGGTTTCAAAGGATGGTGGAGTGGTAAAGACTACGCTTTCTCTTACGATTGACGGAACGGCACAGGCAGACGTGGATCAGGCTATCAAAGACTACGGTCTTACCCTTGAGACAAGCTCAGCTGTGGAGAGTCGCACCATCGCGGCTAACGGAGAGGTTACCCTTAACGTCAAGGCTAATGCTACAAGCGCAGAGAGAAAGATTACTCTTACTCTCAAGCATAACACTACGGTTCTCGCTACTACTGAATTCACTCAGGAAGCTGGCGAAGGTGGCGCCGCTTGTGCGTATACTTATGATTTGGAAATAGTTAAGAAGAATGGATTTGGATACGGTGCCAATGTAAAGGGAGAAGGTAACTATGCATTTATAAGAAACATCGCTCGCGACGGTAAAATTATAAATCCAATTACAGAGGATATCGCGAACGAAGTACTTCCTTTTGCCTATAGGGTTGAAATTCCTACAGATGAAGAACTTAAGGCTATAAACGCTCCTACGAATAAGAAGGGATCGGTAACGGCTATGACTTTACGTGTACGCTGGTGTGGTGGTACTCAAGTGGATGTTACCATAGATTCAAATGAAGGCGGTTGCATCACGAAGTTCGTGGCTTATAATCCTGACGGAACAGTATTCGGACATTTTATCGTTTGGACCGACTAATATTCTTTTGTAAACACTAATTTGTAAAATCGCACAGGGCCGAGTTCGGCTCTGTGCTTTTTGTTTCGCTCGTGGAGTTCCGCCAATTCACTTTGGCAGGGCAGACTGCATAGAGCGCACTCTATTAAGGATTGCTTGCCAAAGTGAGACTTTTTTAGCTCCACCTTGGCAGGGAGGTGCCGATATACGTCTTCTGTGGCACATTGGCTGCCAAAGTGAATTTTATGAAGAGTTATCAGAAAGTTGAAAATGCCGCCATGGGTAGCTGCGAGAAACACATATAGCGAGGGAGTTCCCGAGCTGTATGTGTTTTCGCAGATCGCCAAAAACGTCTTCCCATCCGGTGAGAAGCCTGTTTGGCCGGACGAAAGCTCAGTGGGCGCTTTCCCCTTCTTGACCGGGAGCACCAGTTGCATATTGCAGGAATTTTTAACTATATTCGTGTCGGTTCTTACAGCTCTTTTGATTCCATTCCTGGGCACGGACCTGGGGTCGGCTTTCGCCGCCGGGGCCATGCTCTATGTGGTGGTGGAGGAATTGGTCCCTGAATATTCCCAGGGCAATCACTCGAATGTGGGAACCATAGGGCTCGCGCTGGGCTAAAGATTATTTTTGCTCTCTTTACTAAAAAGTGCTATCTTCGCGACCAGAGACAAACGCATATTACGATGAATGTTTTTCAGATGACATATCTCGCTTGGTGGTGGGCACGCGCTAAGTTTTTCGGAAGAAAAAAGCCCCTACAGAGCGTAATTTTCATATCGGACAGGTGTAACCTTAGCTGCAAGCACTGCTCCGTCTATAATCATAAGAATCCTCTTAACAAGACTTACGCCCAGATAAAGAAAGAGTTGGAGTATTGCTACTCGCTGGGGTCCCGCTTCGTCGATTTCGAAGGCGGCGAGCCCTTCCTGTGGGAAGATGAGGGGATGAACGTCAACGACCTGTGCACCCTCGCTCATTCCATAGGTTTTTTTAGTTGCACCATAACCACTAATGCCCAGAAGGACTTTTCCGGTTCGTCGGCTGACAGTATATGGGTGTCTATGGACGGAATAGGCAAGTATCACGATGCCGTTCGCGGAAAGGGCGCATTCGAAAGGCTCGAAAAGAACGTGGCTGCCTGCGGCCATCCTGCATTGAGCGCGAATATGGCGATTAACGTTCTTAATGTCGACGACGTGGCCGAGGTCATCGAATATGTGAAGAATAGTCCTTATTTCCAGATGGTATCGCTGAATTTCCATACTCCTTTCGAGGGTACGGAGCATCTGGCCCTCAGCCTTCAGAAGAGAAACGAAGTGATAGACCTGATAATCTCCTATAAGAAAAAGGGCTATCCTATAATGAATTCGGTAACGGGACTTAACCATATGCGCGACCTCAAATTCAAGAAGGCGTGCTGGATGAGTAATTTTATCTTTACCGACGGAACCAGAAGCGACGTGTGTGCAGGCGAGGCTGCCGGCGTATGCGACAAGTGCGGCTTCTGTATGGCAGGAGAGGAACGAGCCGTAATGGATCTCGCTCCCGACACCATAAAAGCCGGTATGAATCTGAGAGTTAAATAATCTATCTCATTCCCTTTAGACGAGCGGCGAGGGAACCGTCCATCGCCATCTTCATCATCTTCTGGGAGTTCTCGAACTGCTTGATGAGCTTGTTCACGTCGGCGATAGTGGTGCCCGAACCCATCGCGATGCGACGTCTGCGAGAACCGTTAAGGCACTCCGGATGCTCCCTTTCGTAAGGAGTCATGCTCTTGATGATGGCCTCTGTGCCCTTGAACGCCTTATCGTTATCGATGTCCACGTCCTTTATGGCCCTGTCCATACCCGGAATCATTCCAGCCAGATCCTTGATGTCGCCCATCTTGCGAACCTGCTGAATCTGGTCGTAGAAGTCGTTGAAATTAAAGCGACCCTTCGCGATTTTCTTCTTCATCTCGCGGGCCTGCTTCTCGTCGTACTGCTCCTGAGCCTTCTCCACGAGAGACACCACGTCACCCATTCCGAGAATTCTGTCAGCCACACGTGACGGATAGAATACGTCGAGCGCCTCCATCTTTTCACCCGTGCTCACGAACTTTATAGGCTTGCCGCTCACGGCCTTAACCGAAAGCGCCGCACCTCCGCGGGTGTCACCGTCCATCTTCGTGAGAACCACGCCGTCGTAATCGATGGCCTCGTTAAATGCCTTCGCACTCAGCACTGCATCCTGACCCGTCATGGCATCGACTACGAACAGGGTCTCGCTCGGCTTGACGGCCTGGTGCATGGTGCGGATTTCCTGCATAAGTTCCTCATCCACTGCCAATCGGCCAGCCGTATCCACGATTACCACGTTATATCCTTCTATGCGCGCCTGAGATATCGCGGCATTGGCTACCTTAACCGGGTCCTTCTCGCCTTCGATGGAGAATACGTTTATCCCTATGCCCTCGGCCAATGTCTTGAGCTGCTCTATCGCCGCAGGCCTGAAAGTATCGCAGGCCGCGAGAAGCACCTTGCTACCCTTTTTCTTCAGGTAAAGGGCTAGCTTGCCACTGAAAGTGGTCTTACCCGAACCGTTCAAACCGGCTACCAAAACCACTGCAGGCGAGCCCTTTAGATTAATGGAAGACGATTCGCTTCCCATAAATTCGGTGAGTTCGTCGTGAACTATCTTCACCATCATCTGCTGCGGCTTGACTGCCGTAAGGACGTTGGAGCCTATGGCCTTTTTCTTTACGTTGTCACAGAACTCCTTCGCTACCTTATAGCTTACGTCGGCATCGAGCAGGGCTCTACGCACCTCCTTAAGGGTTTCGGATATATTAATTTCGGTGATTTTGCCTTCACCTTTCAGATTCTTTAACGAGCGCTCAAGTTTTTCGCTGAGGTTTTCAAACATAATAAATCTCTTTTTGAAAATTGGACCACAAATTTAAGGATTTTATACGTATTTTTGCTCTCATTATGAAAAGAATTTCTCTAATCGCGATTTTGGCCGCTACTATGTTTGCAGGTTGTTCCAGACTTGACGGGGAGTATACCCTCCACATTCTTTCCACTAACGATGTCCACGGCGCATGGTTCGACACCCCTTATGTCGACGGCGCGGTGCGTCCTTCGCTTATGGCGGTGAATACTTATGTGGATAGCATAAGAGCGGCGGCCGGCAGAGATAACGTGCTTTTGATAGATGCCGGAGATTGCCTTCAGGGCGACAACGCCACCTACTACTATAATTATGTGGACACGGTGGACGAGCATCTCTTTTCGCGATTGGTCTCATATATGGACTACGATGCCGTCGTCGTGGGTAATCACGACGTCGAGACGGGGCCGGCAGTGTACGACAGGGTCGCGGGAGAGTTGGCCCGAAAGGGAATCCCGTTTATGGCAGGAAATGCCCTGAAAGCCGATGGGAAGGCGTATTTCCCGGAATACAAGCTCTTTAAGAGAGCCGGGCTGAAGGTTCTGGTGATGGGTTACACTAATCCTAACATTCCGGCTTGGCTGGACAAGAGCCTGTGGCCGGATATGGAATTCGAGAGCCTGCTTCCTTTCGTGCAGGGACGTGTGGACGAGCTCAGGGCTAAGACTAATCCCGACGTGGTGGTAGTCAGCGTGCATAGCGGAACCGGTAAGGGCGATGGAGAGGTGCTTGAATTTCAGGGACTTGACCTGTTCAAGAGCCTTAAGGGCGTGGATGTACTCCTGTGCTCGCACGACCACGCGCCATTCGTAAAGCAGGGCGATGGGATTTGTCTGGTTAATACCGGCAGCTGTGCCAAGCATCTGGGACAGGCCACGGTGACTCTTCGCTATGACAGGGGTCGGCTCGTGTCGAAATCGCTTAAGCCCGAACTTCTGGACATAGACGCGGCGAAGACGGATGCTAAGATGAAGGCGGAGTTCGCCCCGGATTTCGAAAAGGTGAAGGCCTTTACCCTAAAGCCCGTGGGAAGGCTCTCGGAAGACATGTTCACTAAAGACGCCTTCGCGGGGCAGAGTTTCTATATGGATTTGATTCATAAGGTGCAGCTTAGCGAGAGCGGAGCGGACATATCCTTTAGTGCGCCGCTTACGGTGAATGGAAAGCTGTCGAAAGGGGAGCTCGTATTCAACGATATGTTCACGCTCTATCCTTACGAGAACAGCCTTTGCGTGCTGGAACTCACGGGCCGCGAGATAAAGAACTACCTGGAACTCTCTTACGACAAGTGGATAAGGACGGTAGGCCCTGACGGACACATCTTTAACATAAGCGAGAGAGGAAGTGAGCGCTATGGCACCTCGCGCTGGTCTTTCGATTCTCCGAGCTTTAATTTCGACAGCGCCGCAGGTGTGGATTATACCGTGGACGTCACTCGTCCCATGGGAAGGCGCATCAAGATGGGTAACCTCGTCGACGGGCGTAAATTCGCTCTGGACGCCACATATAAGGTGGCTATGACTTCCTATCGCGCTGCGGGCGGCGGTAATCTGCTCAGTGACGGGGCGGGACTTGGCCGCGAGGAGCTTGCGAGCAGACTCATGGCACGTTATCCGGAGATAAGGGATATGATCTACAAGTTCGTCGTAGCGCACGAAGAGGTGTCGCCAGCCCTGACTTGTGGAGTGGGGCACTGGTCTTTCGTTCCGGAAAGCATCGCCGCTCCGGCCATAAAAAAGGATATGGCGCTTCTTTTCTAGAAAAGTTTCTTTTTCGAAACCGTGGCTATGAAGTCTTTCAAGTAGAAAGGCTCGAAATAGGCCACGTCTTCGGTCTTGCCCTCGTCAAATAGCTTCTGTGCGAGCCTGGCCATCGCGCTTGCGGATGGGCAGCACTGCTCGAAGATGGCATTGTCGCAGGCGAGGAGCTCCCGGCATTTCTCGGCGCCGTCTCCGATGAACAGGACCTTTCCTTCTGCCAATCTGTCCGCGAAGCTGTGCTCGTCTACCACTATCGGCTCGATCGGGCTAATTTGGTGCGGCCGTCCTGCGGGCGAATTGGCATAAACTGCGCTGTAGACCTCCATCCTGCGGGCATCGATCATAGGCACGATGAATCGGCATTCGATGTTTTTCCCCATTTCGGCCAATACGTCCATCGTGCTCACTGCCAGTAGGGGAATGCCTGCGCCGAAGCAGAGGCCTTTCGCCGTGGACACGCCCACGCGAAGTCCGGTATAGGAGCCCGGGCCCGAACTTACGCACACTGCATCGCATTCGCGGATGGAAAGTCCGCACTCATCCAGCACTTCCTTTACGAAGGGTGCGGTAAGGGATGCGTGCGCCTTAGTCTGGGCGCTTTCCCTGTAAGATTTGATTACACCGTCTTGGCTCAATGCCACCGAACATAGAGAGGTAGAAGTTTCTATAAGTATGATATTAACACATTTGTGCTCCGCCATCGCTTATCTGATTGAAGAGGTTTTCGATATATGGGAAGATGGTCTGAGTGAGGTCAGAAATCCATCTGTAGATTACTGATGAGTCCATCCATTCCGTGCCCAGATGAAAGGTCGAGGCGTTGAATGAGGAAAAAGCCGAAAGGATGAGGCCTATTATGAGGGCCGTGTTGAATACGGCTAAGGCAAGCCCCAGAATCGAATTCAGCCAGCCAAGCGAAATGGCGCTTACGACTTTCGACAACACCTTGGCCAACAGGTTGAGCAGCATCACCGTAAGAATGATTATTATGATGAATGCGAAGATGTAGAGTACTTCCTTACTTACACCGTCGATGTACGCTGAAAGCCACGTACCTACCTTGTCTGCAAATAGATATGCCAGCCATGCACTGAGAAAAAGCGAAGCGAGCGCTATGACTTGCTCTATGAATCCCTTACTTATACCGCGGATTATGGCCGGAATGAAGAGGATGATTAATACGATGTCTAAAACGTTCATTTGTATTTGCCTTTTGAATTCGTTATATTTGCAGGTTCAAAAATAGATAAAAAAAATGACATTCAAAGAGTATAAAGGGTTGGATTTGGTAGCCACCGGTAATGAGGTGCTCAAAAAGTGGGAAAAAGAAGGTGCATTCAGGAAATCTCTCGAGTTGAGGAAGGGTGCTCCGGAGTTCATTTTCTTCGAGGGACCGCCAAGTGCTAACGGTATGCCCGGTATCCATCACGTGATGGCCCGCAGTATAAAGGATGCCATCTGTCGTTACAAGACGCAGAGCGGTTATCTGGTGCGCCGTCGTGCTGGATGGGACACCCACGGACTGCCTGTGGAGCTCGGTGTGGAGAAGAAGTTGGGTATCACTAAGGAAGATATCGGAACTAAGATAAGCATAGCCGAGTATAACAAGGTGTGCCGCGAAGAGGTTATGAAATATACCGCTCAGTGGCGTAACCTTACCGACAGAATCGGTTACTGGGTAGATATGGACGACCCGTACATCACTTATGACAACCGTTATATCGAGACCCTTTGGTATCTTTTGAAGGACATCTACGGTAAGGGTTATCTCTATAAGGGCAAATCCATCCAGCCTTACAGTCCGGCAGCGGGTACGGGACTGAGTTCGCACGAGTTGAATCAGCCCGGATGCTACCGTGACGTGAAGGACACCACTTGCTGCGTGCAGTTTAAGGTTGTGGGTAAGGAAGATGAGTATTTCCTCGCTTGGACCACCACTCCGTGGACCCTTCCTAGTAACACCGCTCTTTGTGTGAATCCTAACATCGACTATGTCCGTGTGAAGAGCACGAACCCATATACCGGAAAGCCGGCCGTTTATATATTGGCCCAGGCGCTGGTACACAGCTGGTTCAACGACAAGATCCCGTATGAGATTCTGCCGGGCACCTTTAAGGGCCGCGAACTCGAGGGTATGCGCTACGAGCAGCTGATTCCGTGGTTTAATCCGGGCGAAGGCGCTTTCCGCGTGATACTTGGCGACTATGTCACCACCGAGGAAGGCACTACCGGTATAGTTCACATCGCTCCTACCTTCGGTGCCGACGATGCGAAGGTGGCGAAGGCTGCCGGAGTTCCGGGACTTTACGTGGTGGACAAGAACGGAGATATGGAGGCGCAGGTAGATCCTCGTGGCCGTTTCTATCGCATCGAGGACTTGGATCCTGAATACGTAAAGACTTGCGTGAACGTGCCTGAGTATTCGCAGTGGGCAGGCCGTTATGTGAAGAACGCCTACGACAGCACCCTCGCAGCGGACGCTCCTACGCTCGACATCGACATCTGCGTGATGCTTAAGAGCGAGAACAAGGCATTCAAGATAGAAAAACACGTACACACATATCCGCATTGCTGGAGAACCGACAAGCCGGTCCTTTACTACCCGCTTAATTCGTGGTTCATAAAGACTACCGCAGTGCGCGAGAAGATGATGGAGCTTAACGAGCACATAGTCTGGAAGCCGGAAGCTACGGGTACCGGACGATTTGGCAAGTGGCTCGAGAACATACAGGATTGGAACTTGTCCAGAAGCCGCTATTGGGGCACGCCGCTTCCGATTTGGCGTACCGAAGACGGTAAGGAAGAGAAGTGCATAGGCTCGGTAAAGGAACTTTACGCAGAGATCGAAAAGTCGGTAGCTGCAGGTTTTATGAGCAGTAACCCATTGGCCGACAAAGGTTTCGACCCTGAAGATATGTCTAAGGCTAATTACGACAAGATAGACCTTCACCGCCCTTATGTAGACGAAATTTTCCTCGTCAGCGAAAGCGGTAACAAAATGAAGCGCGAGAGCGACCTTATCGACGTGTGGTTCGACAGCGGCGCCATGCCTTACGCGCAGACCGGTCTTCGTGGTCTGGACAGTGCCGACTTCGGCTCTACCGCCGACTTCATCGCAGAGGGTGTGGACCAGACTCGCGGATGGTTCTATACTCTGCACGCCATTCACACGATGGTAAGCGGAACTCCTGCATTCAAGCGCGTGATTTCTAATGGATTGGTACTCGATAAGAAGGGTGAGAAGATGTCCAAGCGACTTGGCAACGCTGTGGATCCGTTCCAGGCTCTCGATACTTACGGCGCCGATGCCCTTCGCTGGTATATGCTCACGAACGCGCAGCCGTGGGATAACTTGAAGTTCGATGAGGCCGGGGTGGACGAGGTTCGCCGCAAGTTCTTCGGAACCCTCTATAACTCCTATTCGGTTTTCGCCCTTTATGCCAATATCGACCACTTCGACCCTTGCGGGCCGACTGTCGAGGTGAGTGCGCGTCCTATGTTCGACCAGTGGATTATGAGCCGTCTCAATACTCTGTGCAAGGAGGTGGAGGCTGCTTACGAGGATTACGACGTCACTCTCGCAGGTCGACTCATTCAGGATTTCGTGTGTGACGATTTGAGTAACTGGTACATCCGCCTTAATAAGAAGCGTCTCTGGGGAAATGGTATGAGCGAGGACAAATTGGCCGCCTACACTACTTTGTACGAGGCGCTTAAGAGCGTGGCTCTGCTGGGCGCACCGATCGCTCCATTCTTTATGGATCAGCTGTTCCGCGACCTCTGCCCTGAGGCAGGTTCGGTGCACTATCTCCCTATGCCGGCAGTGAACGAATCGCTGATAGACAGCGAACTCGAGGATAGTATGGCATTCGCGCAGAAGGCGTCTTCGATGGTATTGGCCTTGAGAAAGAAGGTGGGAATTAATGTGCGCAAGCCTCTGGCGAAGGTGCTCGTTCCGGTTATCGACGATAAGGTAAAGGCTCATATCGAGCGAGTTAAGGACATTTTCCTTACCGAGGTGAATGTAAAGCAGCTGGAATTCCTGCACGATACCGTGGGCATCATCACTAAGAAGATCAAGCCTAATTTCAAGACTTTGGGTAAGATCTACGGAAAGCAGATGAAGGAAATCGCGGCTTCGTTCGCGACCTTGAGTCAGGAGCAGATAGCTCAGATAGAGTGCAGCGAGGGAGCTTATACCCTCAGCCTTCCGGGTGGAGACGTAGTCTTGAACAAGGGTGATTACGAAATCAATTCCGAGGATATGCCGGGCTGGCTCGTGGCTACGGAAGGCTCTCTTACGATAGCTCTCGACATCGTCCAGACCGACGAACTCATTCGTGAGGGAAATGCGCGTGAATTGATACACCCTATACAGAATTTGAGAAAGGACAGTGGATTTGAAATAACCGATAGGATTCAGACAGTTATTTATGCTGACGGACAGGCTTTCAAGAGCATAGAAGAGGCCCTCGCGCAGTATAAGGACTATGTCTGCCAGCAGACTCTCAGTTCTAATCTTGAACTTAGACCATTGGCCGAGGCCGGCGAAGATGCGGCTTGCGTAGAATGGGATAAGGATACTATAAAAATAAAAGTAATACGTAAATAGTTATGGCAGAGGAATTGAAAAATCGCTATTCAGACGAGGAACTCGCTGAATTCAAGACTATTATTGAAGAAATGCTTTCGAAGGCGAAAGCGGAGTATAATACGTATCGTGAATTGGCCAGAAGTGGCGGAGCTAACGATGTGGATGACACGTCTCCATCGTTCAAGACAGTAGAGGATGACGGTGCTATGCAGCGATCTAAAGAAGAGGCAAGCCAGCTCGCACAGCGTCAGTATAAGTTCATACAGAACCTGGAGGCGGCTCTGGTTCGTATAGAGAACAAGACTTATGGAGTATGTCGTGTGACCGGCAAGCTTATCCCTAAGGAAAGGCTCAGGCTCGTTCCTCATGCTACCCTTACCGTAGAGGCTAAGGAGATGCTGGCTAAACAAGGCAAGAACTGATATATGAAGATCTCAAAAGGCGCCAGACTCCTTATGCTCGGAGTCTTGCTGGTTGTAGTAGATCAAGTGATAAAGGTACTCGTCAAGACCAATATGAGTCTTGGCGAGGTTATACCTGTATTTGGCGACTGGTTCCGGCTATGCTTCGTGGAAAACGAGGGTATGGCTTTCGGAATGAAGTTCGGCGGGGCTGTGGGAAAGTTCATCCTGTCTTTCTTCAGGGTGTGCCTTTCCGGATTCCTCATCTGGTGGATCAACAAGCTCAATAAGAAAAATGTCGCTCCTACGGGCGTGCTCGTGGGACTTACCTTCATTACGGCCGGAGCCATAGGTAACATCGTCGACTGCCTTTTCTACGGACTCATTTGGGACTATGCTCCGTTTATGTTCGGTAAGGTGGTGGATATGTTTTCAGCCACATTCTTCCCGCCGGTGTTCAACTTTGCCGACGCCTGCGTGACTTGTGGTGCGTTCTATCTAATAATTTTCCAATGGAAATTCTTTGCATCTAATGACAAAAACTAATAATAAATATGAAAAGAATTGCACTGGTAGCAGCTACCCTGTTTTTGGGTGCTGGGGCAGCTTCTGCCCAACTCGCTCAGACCCCTCAGATGGGCTGGAGCACTTGGAATAAGTTCCAGACGAAGATAGACGAGAAATTGCTCATGGACACCGCTGACAAGATGGTGGAACTCGGTCTTGTAGATGCCGGCTATGTATATCTGAACATAGATGACGGCTGGCATGGACAGAGGGATGAGCAGGGTTTTATTCACGAAGACCCGAACAAGTTTCCTTCCGGAATGAAGGCTATGGCCGATTATCTGCACGCCAAGGGTATGAAACTGGGTATTTACAGCGATGCCGGAAGGCAGACCTGCGCCTGTTATGCAGGCAGTTATGGTCACGAGTATCAGGATGCCTATACTTATGCCAAATGGGGAGTGGATTATCTGAAGTACGACTGGTGCTATACTGAGAATATCAATCCAAAGGGAGCCTACAGGCTTATTTACGATGCTCTACAATCCACCGGCAGGGAGATTTTCCTGAGCGTCTGTGATTGGGGGCATTCCAATCCTTGGGAGTGGGTGTCGGAGTTCGCTCAGTCCTGGAGAACTACCGGTGATATCTGGCCTTATTTCGACACTATTCCGGAGCAGTTCCTGGATCAGTGGCACGGAATCCCTATTATGGATATAGTGGATAAGAATGAATCCCTTAGAGCTTATGCGGGTCCTGGACACTGGAATGATCCGGATATGCTTCAGGTGGGAAACGGAAGCCTTACACTGGCCGAGAACAGGGCTCATTTTTCTCTCTGGTGTATGATGGCGGCTCCGCTTATCCTGGGAAATGACGTCGTTAATATGCCAGAGGAGGTTTTGGAAATAGTCATTAACAAGGAGGCTATAGCTATAGACCAGGATCTTCTCGGAGTTCAGGGATTGAGACTTAAGAGTGAAAATAACATAGAGTATTGGCTCAAGCCGCTGGCAAACGGAGACTGGGCCGTGTTATTGTTAAATCGTGGTGTGGAAGATGCTGCAGTTATTCTTGACTGGAATTCTTTGAAGTACTATGATGAACTTAGCGGCAGGACTTTCGATCCTACAGGCTGCAAGGCCCATAACATCTGGGATAAGAAGGCTAAGGACATCAAGACTAAAAAGCCAGTCAGACTTAATATAGCCTCCCACGATGTGGTAATGTTTAGAGTATGCAAGTTAAAGAAGTAATCCGCTTTTTTAAATTTGTGGCTTTTTCAATTAGTGCGGGAGTCATTCAAATAGGCTCTTTCGCACTATTTAATGAATTGGGGAGATGGTCTTACTGGCTGTCTTACCTCTGTGCTCTGGTATTGTCCGTATTATGGAATTTTACCTTGAACAGGAAGTTCACTTTCAAGTCCGGCAACAATGTTCGTCTGTCCATGTTTCTGGTATTCCTGTATTATTGCGCCTTTACGCCTCTGAGCACATATCTGGAGCATCTTTTTACCGATACTCTGTGGTGGAATGAGTATTTTGCCACTGTCTTGAACATGCTCCTCAATTTTGTAACGGAATTTCTTTTCCAGAGGTATGTGGTTTATGGTAAATCCATAGACAGTGCCGTAAATAAATAGCTTTTTTTATCGGAATGAAATTCAAGCTGGAATCGGACTATACGCCGTCGGGCGATCAGCCTAAGGCGATAGAGCAACTTACCTCAGCTCTGAAAAGCGGCGTGAGCGACGTTACCTTGCTCGGCGTGACCGGTTCCGGCAAGACCTTTACTATGGCCAATGTCATCCGGAATCTCCAGCGTCCTACCCTGATTCTAAGCCACAACAAGACGCTGGCCGCACAGCTCTACGGAGAATTCAAGTCCTTCTTTCCGGCCAATGCCGTCGAGTATTTCGTGTCCTACTACGATTATTATCAGCCGGAGGCTTATCTGCCTACGACCGATACCTACATCGAAAAGGACCTCTCCATTAACGACCAGATAGAAAAGCTTCGCTTGAGTGCCGCAAGTGCCCTCCTTAGCGGACGGCGCGACGTGATAGTCATCTCTTCCGTGAGTTGCCTTTATGGCATAGGAAATCCTGAAGACTTTCACGCCCAGACGGTTCACGTGGTAAAGGGAGAGCGGCGTAGTCAGACTTCTCTGCTCTACAAGCTAGTGGATGCGCTTTATTCGCGAACGGAAGGGGATTTTACCCGAGGAAGTTTCAGGACTAAGGGAGATAGCGTGGATATTTTTCCGGGTGGAGCCGACCGCGCCGTGAGAATAGAGTTTTTCGGCGACGAAGTGGATAGAATCTTATCCATAGAGCCTGCGAGCGGAGCCACCATAGAGGAACTCGGCGAAGTCGACATCTACCCGGCAGGTAATTTCGTGACCACGAAAGAGAGGAGCATCGCGGCCGTGAGTGCCATTCAAGACGACCTATATCAGCAGATAAACTACTTCGAGGAAATGGGCAAACCGCTCGAGGCCAAGCGTATACAGCAGCGTGTCGAGAACGATCTCGAGATGATAAAGGAACTGGGTTACTGTCCTGGCATCGAAAACTACAGCCGTTATTTCGACGGAAGAAAACCGGGCCAGCGACCTTTCTGCCTTCTGGACTATTTCCCTAAGGATTTCATAACCTTCATAGACGAGTCTCACGTGACCATCCCTCAGGTGCACGCGATGTTCGGTGGAGACCGCAGCCGCAAGCAGACGCTGGTGGAGTACGGATTCCGGCTTCCTGCTGCTTCCGATAACCGTCCTCTGACCTTCGAGGAGTTCGAAGACATTACGGGCCAATGCGTCTATGTCAGTGCGACTCCTGCCGATTATGAGCTCGAAAAGAGCGAGGGACTGGTGGTGGAGCAGGTGGTAAGGCCGACAGGACTTCTGGACCCGCCTATAGAAGTGCGTCCCATCGAGAATCAGGTCGATGACTTGGTGGAGGAAATCAAGAAACGCACCGAGGTGGAGGAGAGGACATTGGTAACCACTCTTACCAAGCGTATGGCCGAGGAGTTGGATAAGTATCTGCGAAACATCGGGGTGCGCTGCGCATATATCCACTCCGACGTGGACACCGCCGAGCGTGTGGAGATTATAGAGAACTTCAAGAACGGACTTTTCGACGTATTGATAGGCGTGAACCTGCTGCGTGAGGGATTGGACATTCCGTCAGTGTCGCTCGTAGCCATTCTCGATGCCGATAAGGAGGGCTTCCTGAGGACGACTCGTGCCCTGACCCAGACGGCAGGCCGTGCCGCCAGAAACGTGCACGGATTGGTCATAATGTATGCCGACAAGATTACCGATTCCATGGCTGCCACCATTCGCGAGACTAATCGTCGACGCCAAAAGCAGATCGAATACAACGAACTCAATCACATTACCCCTAAGGGCGTGGAGGTGAAGCATAACATCTTGGCCACTCAGCTTAGCGGCAGGGTGAGTGCGGCCAATTCTTACGACGATCCGCGCTATATCCCCAATCCTTCCGATTTGGGCAAGGGCTCTGTCAGCGTGGGACTTGGCCACGATTCGCTCAGGCTCCCCGGCGATGCCTTCGAAGACGGGCACATCAGGGCCGACTTGGCAGCCGTCCTGCAGGACCCTGTCATTAGGAGTATGTCCCGCAGTCAGGTAGAAAAGCTAATCGAAGACGACAAGGCGCAGATGCACCGAGCCGCCTCCGAGCTGGAATTTAATAAGGCCGCACATTTCCGTGACGAAATGTGGGCCTTACAGCAATATCTAAAAGTCTGGAAAGACTAATTCTTAAGCAATTCTTCGCTTCTGGCGATGAACTCTGCCAAATCCTTCCCCTTAAGGAGTCCCTTTGAAAGCAGGGCCAAATCCACTACCTGATGGAGTGTGTCTCCGGTATTCTCCTTGTCCGCCCAGATCTTGCCGATCACAGGGTTCTCCATATTTACCTTAACAGTATATGACTCAGGCAAAGAGCCGTAGAAGTTCATACCGCCTCCGATGGAGGACATTTCACGCCATCTGCGCATAAACTCGTTCTGGGTGATGAGCACCGGCTCGGCGTTTTCGCCTAGATTGGCAGGTTCGATTTCCCACTCGGTTCCGGTAGGCAGGGCGGCCTTGAAAAGCTCGCTGAGGGCCTTCTTGTCGTCGTCGCTCATCTCCGGCTTCACCTCGTCCTGTTTAGGAATCAGGTTAGCGGCAGCGTCAGAATCCACGCGGGCGAAGCGGCTGTTTTCTATCTTCTGCTCCAGCAATCCTACGAAGTGTGCATCGAGCTCGCAGTCCATAAGGAGTACGTTGTATCCCAAATCCTTAGCCGCCTTGATGGAGGTGTATTGATCTTCCGGATTGGTGGCGTAGAGGAATACGAGTTTGCCGTCTTTGTCTTTCTGGCTCTCCTCTATGGATTTACGGTACTCTTCTATGCTGTAGTACTTGCCTTCGGTGTCCTTAAGAAGGGCGAATTCCATAGCGCGCTCGCAGAACTTCTCGTCGGAAAGCATACCATACTCTATGAATAGCTTGATGTTGTCCCATTTCTGCTCGTATGTCTCGCGCTGCTCCTTGAAGATTTCCTCAAGTCTGTCGGATACCTTCTTCGTGATGTAAGTGCTTATCTTCTTGACATTGGAATCGGACTGCAGGTATGAACGGCTGACATTCAGCGGAATGTCCGGAGAGTCGATGACACCGTGAAGAAGTGTCAGGAAGTCGGGAACTATGTTGTCCACGTGGTCCGTGACGAACATCTGATTGCAGTAAAGCTGTATCTTGTTCTTGTCTATCGCCATTCTCTCCTTAATCTTAGGGAAGTAGAGCACACCGGTAAGTGTGAACGGATAGTCTACATTAAGGTGAATGTAGAACATCGGATCTTCCTCCATAGGGTAGAGGGCGTGGTAGAAATTGATGTAATCTTCTTCTTTCAGCTCTGAAGGAGCTTTAGTCCAGATAGGCTCCACTGAATTTACGACCTTTCCGTCGAATTCGACAGGGAACGGCATAAATTTGCAGTATTTGTTAAGCAGGGCAGAGATTCTCTCCTTATGGGCGAACTCGTCGGAGTCGCTGTCCAGATAAAGAGTGATTACCGTACCTCTGTCTTCCTTCTTGCATTCGCCCATCTCGAACTCCGGAGAGCCGTCGCAAGACCAGAACACCGGTTTCGCACCTTCACGATAGCTGAGCGACTCTATGGTAACCTTCGTGCTTACCATAAACGCAGAATAGAATCCCAGACCGAAATGGCCAATTATACCGCTAGCCTGGTCCTTGTACTTCTCCAGAAACTCTCCGGCCGATGAGAAGGCTATCTGGTTAATGTACTTGTCTACCTCTTCGGCAGTCATACCTATACCTCTATCGGTAATCTTCAGCGTTTTGGCGCTTTCGTCGAGTTCGACGGTGACCTTCAGCTCGCCTAGTTCGCCTTTGTATTCACCGGTCGATGCCAATGCCTTGATCTTGCTGGTGGCGTCGACTGCGTTAGCTACAATCTCACGAAGAAATATCTCGTGGTCGCTATAAAGAAATTGTTTGATAACCGGAAAAATATTCTCGGTTGTTACACCTATTTGTCCTTTCATAATATATAAAAATTGCGTTTTCTGCCTAGAGAAAACGCAATTTCCATTCCACTGACAAAATGTCAATTCTATTATTTGTAAAGGAATCGCTTGATGCTCATCTTAGGAGTCTTGGCGAATGGTTCAAGTACGATTTCCACTTTAGTAATCTTACTGTAGTTAGGAAGTGACTTGTTAGCGCTTATTCTTATGTTCTCAGGGATGTCCGAGATGGCTTCTTCGTCGAGCCCGGCCTTCTTGATGGCATCTTGATCGAGATAGACGAGAGCCACGAGCTTCGATGCCCTGTCCACTACTACCGATTCGGTTACGAAAGGCTGTGAGTTAACCACTGCTTCCACTTCCTCCGGATAGATATTCTGGCCTGAAGCGCTGAGAATCATATTCTTAGAGCGACCCTTGATGTAGATGTTACCTTCTTTGTCGATTACGCCGAGATCGCCCGTCTTAAGGAATCCGTCTTCAGTGAATGCAGCCTCGGTAGCCTCAGGGTTCTTATAATATCCCATACAGATATTGTCACCCTTAGTCTGGATTTCGCCTGCGATTCTCTGTGGGTCATCTGAATCGATTCTAACCTCTGCGCAGTCCACTTTCTTACCGCAAGAGCCCTTGGCGAACTTTCTCCAGTCTTCGTATGCGATGAGAGGAGCAGCCTCCGTCATACCGTAACCTATGGTATAATTCAGACCGATCTTGTGGAAGCAGTTCTCGACCTCCGGATTGAGCGCTGCGCCACCCATAATGAAGTGACGGACGTTTCCTCCGAACGCGACTGCCAATGCGCCACGAACTTTCTTGAATATGATTTGGTTAAGGCCAGGTATGTGAGACAAGACCTTAACTGCCGGTTTGCTGAGCGCCGGCTTGAGGGAAGATTTGTAGATCTTTTCCATAACAAGCGGCACTGTGATGACCACGTATGGCTTCACTGTCTTCATCGCTTTCAAAAGAAGTGACGGTGCCGGAGACTTGCCCAGATAGTAGATGCAAACTCCACAGGTAAGAGGATATAGGAATTCGAACACCAGTCCGTAGATGTGAGCCATAGGAAGCATAGACACGATGGTCTCGCCTGCCGTACAGTGAACGTGACTGATAGCGTACTCGATGGATGCGCTTATGTTCTTGTAAGACAGCATAACTCCCTTAGGTGCACTGGTAGTGCCGGAGGTGTAGTTGATGACCGCAAGGTCGTTTAGGTCACTGTCGTCAACCCTGAATTCCAAATCTTCCTTACCGAAGCCATTAGGATATTTGGATGCGAAGCTCTTGTCTAAGTCGTCATATATAGTCTTGAAGTTTTGTTCTGAGTAGTAGAGAAGTTCGAAATCGTCCGGATTTATGACTATCTTCACTTTAGGCATCTTGGTGATGTCCAGTTTGTTCCAGATTTCCTTGTCGGTAAAGAGAATTTCGCTGTCCGAGTGGTCTACCAGAGAATTAACGCTGTCCGGAAGGAAGTCGGAGAGAATAGGAACTACTACGGCTCCGTAGGTGGTTCCTGCCAGGAATGAAACGGCCCATCTGTTAGAGTTTTTGGCGCAGAGTGCGATTTTGTCGCCTCTCTTGACTCCGAGCTCGTCGAAAAAAATTTGGAATTTCGCGATGTGTCGGGCCAATCCTTCAAATGTTATGGTTTCGCCCTGAAAGAAACAAAGGGCAGGTTTGTCCCAGTTGTTCTTTATCGTGCTGTGTAAATCATTTAGATAATTGTGCATAATTTCGAAAAATTTGTTGCACAAAGATAAACTTTGACTCCCTTAAAAAGCCGCATTCTCTTTATAATGTGGCGAAAAATACTCATCTTTGTGGTGAAAGTCGTTATTTGGTGGCGAAAAGGGCCCTATGTAAAGACGATTTTTGACGAATTATTATACTTTTGGGTATGAAAAAACCGATAGTAGCACTTATTTATGATTTCGACGGAACTCTCGCTCCGGGTAATATGCAAGAGTTCGGATTCATTCAAGCCGTGGGCTCGACCCCTCAGGAATTCTGGTCTATGAGCAATCAGATAGCAGTAGGACAGGATGCGTCAAACGTGCTGTCCTATATGAAGCTTATGTACGACGAGGCTAAGGTGAAGGGGATACACCTTCGCCAGAAGGATTTCAAGACTTTCGGAAAGTCCGTGGAGTTTTTCCCCGGCGTCGAGCAGTGGTTCAAGCTCGTGAACGACTACGGGAAGTCTCGCGGCATAATGGTGGAGCACTACATCAATTCCAGTGGACTTAAGGAAATAGTCGAGGGTACCACCATCGCCAAGGAGTTCCGTTATGTGTTCGCCGGCAGTTTCATCTATGACGAAAACGGAGAGGCGGTGTGGCCCGGAATCGCGGTGGATTCCACTAATAAGACTCAGTTCCTCTTTAAGATAAACAAAGGCATCTTCAGCGCTCGCGACAGCGTTCGTCTCAATTCTTCTATGGCCGAGGAGAAGAAGCGCGTGCCTTTCCCTAATATGATCTATTTCGGCGACGGAGAGACGGATGTCCCTTGTATGAAGATAGTCAGTATGTTCGGAGGTAATTCCATCGCCGTCTATAAGCAGGGCGACGAGAAGAAGCACGCTCTCGCGCGTAAACTAAAAAGGCAGGGGCGAGTAAAGTTCGCCGTTCCTGCTGATTATACTGTCGATGGCGACGCCTATAAGGTCGTTTGCGCCATTATCGATAAGGTGAAGGCCGAATCCGTACTTCAGAGTCTAATGTAAGAGCTCTTTCGCCTTCGCAAGTGCCGGAATGATATGCGGCTGTATGCAGCCGTCCGACAGTGTCTTGTCCAGCCCGAATTTGTGAAGCGTGCCCTGAACCGTAGGGTTCACTCCCGAGAGGATAATCTTTATGCCTCTCTTCTGGTTGCGCTCTATCAGGTTCTTCAGGTTGTTTACGCCTGTCGAGTCTATGAAAGGCACTTTCCTCATTCGTATGATTCTAACCTGGGTGTGTTCGCCGCTTCTCTGCTCGAACTCCTCGAAACGATTGGCCAGTCCGAAAAAGAAAGGTCCGCTGATTTCGTATACTGCCACTCCCTTAGGAATGTCAAGCATAGGAGTGTCGTCCGGCGAGAGGCTTTCCTCGTTCTCGCTGGCAGCGACCTTGTCGGATTCGCTTCGGCTTATGTAAGATGTTTTCATTACGCGTCTTACGAATAGCACTATAGAGAGAAGAAGGCCTATTTCTATGGCCACCGTAAGGTCTACGATTACGGTGAGCAGGAAGGTGAGCAGGAGCACTGCCACGTCTGATTTGTCACCGCGAAGCAGGTATTTGAAGCTCCTCCATTCACTCATATTATAGGCTACCATCACGAGTATGGCGGCAAGTGTCGAAAGCGGGATGTAGACCGCATAAGGCATAAGCAGCAAGTAGATGAGCAGCAGCACTATGGCGTGCACTATGCCCGTAACCGGAGTCTTTCCTCCGTTGTTTATGCTGGCCATCGTGCGGGCTATGGCTCCGGTAGCCGGTATGCCTCCGAAAAGAGGGGTGATGATATTGGCAATTCCCTGACCGATGAGCTCCGTATTCGCATTATGATGTTTTCCCGTTACACCGTCCGCGACCATAGCTGCCATAAGCGATTCGATGGCGCAAAGAATGGCGATGGTGAATGCCGGTGAAACCAGTCCTCGCACTGTTTGAAAGTCCACTTTCGGTGCGGTAGGCGTCGGGATGGCCAGACCGTTCGCGAGCTCCGGGAACTTGCTGCCTATGGTGGCCAATTCGATTCCGGCGCATTTGCTCAGGAGCACGGAAGCCGCAGTGCCTATAATCAGGGCGATCAGCGATCCGGGGATTTTCTTGTTGAATCTGCCCCAGAGTATGATGATTCCCAGTGCCGCGAGGCTTGCGATGGCTTCCTGCCAATTTATTTCTGCCAAGTGGGACAGGTAGTATCCCCATTCCGGAATGAAAGATGACGGTACGCTTCCGGTAAATCCGAAAAAGTCCTTCATCTGCGTGGAGAAGATGGTCACGGCGATACCGCTCGTGAATCCTACTATAATAGGATAGGGGATGAACTTGAAGATGCCTCCCAGTTTGCACAATCCCATTGCTATCAAGATTATGCCGGCCATTATAGTGGCTATTATAAGGCCGCTCATACCGTACTGGGCGACTATTCCCGCGACTATCACGATGAATGCGCCGGTAGGACCTCCTATGAGAAAGTTCGAGCCGCCGAAGAAGCTTATGAGAAAGCCTGCCACGATGGCGGTGATGAGTCCCTGCTCAGGGCTTACTCCGCTGGCTATACCGAAGGCAATAGCAAGTGGAAGTGCTATTACGCCCACTATCACACCTGCTATTAAGTCGGAGACAAATGTTTTTTTACTATAATGACCCTTTCTAAAAAGACCGAAAAATTTCGGTCTAAATATAGGATAACCTTTGTCTTTCATAGGTGAAAAATATAATATTACTACTAACTAACCGAAGACAAAGGTACGACAAAAAATCGAATTTTCCGACTGTTTTGTAAAATTATTTATAAATTTATTAAAAATTTTTTCAAATGATTTATTCTCAATCGTTTTTCTTTTCCGCCCTCAGGGAGGACTCCTCCAAGTCCAATTCCCGCGCCCTCCGCTCGCGAGCGGAGTTCCATTCCTATCTGCCATTTGCTTCCATTTCTTACAAAAAGCCATTTTGTTCTCGGTCACGGTAGGCCTCTGTGTTTTGTTCGCAGTTGTAGGCGCTCGCAGCAAAAGACACCCTTCGGACGGACCTTTCCATTTCTGACGAAATGGT
>ERZ827168.235-NODE-235-length-96554-cov-13.459497_pt1 | contig 96554 bp, 91 predicted proteins | sample MGYA00519868_ERZ827168 | MGnify/ENA primary metagenome ERZ827168 (study PRJEB31778, sample SAMEA3449271) | human gut metagenome | biome: human gut; feature: human-associated habitat; material: faeces | place: United Kingdom | collected 2010/2012 ... | reverse complement strand
TTAAGCGGAAAACAACCGCTCAAAACCTAATCATCCTTATGTGAATGCGCCCTTTTCTTAAGCTCTTTCTTTATCCTTTAAATTTATTATTTTTCGGTTTAGCTTTTTTGCATAATCAACCGTGTATTTTGTGCCGCCCTCTTTGCCGTCGTAATAAACAATGCAAACGTCGCTTAAATCCACCATTCGGCGGTTCCTTGCAAAATAACAGCCCCTAAAATAGTTTTCAGCTAAAATTTCAATACTGTCACACTCTTTTAAAAGAGCTGTCGCTCGGTTTCGGTAGTCTGAGCTAAAGGCGCTTTCGCTGTTTACAAACGGAAGCACAGCGTGGATGGTTATATCCGGGTACTTTTGTTTAAGCTTTAAAAGCGTCTCTGCGGCAATAATGTCAAACCCGGCAGCACCGCCGTAGAAAAAACGCGTATAACCATCGTTTAAATAAAGTCGCTCACATTCGGTATATAAATTGTAAATTAGCTGCCTATAATAAGGATCTTTGTCGTTTAGCTCAAAACTGAATTTTTGCGGCCTATACCCAGAAAAACAAACACCTTTAATCATAGCTCACCCGTATTACGTTACTGTCTTTATGAAGATAAACGCTAAGTACCGTACCTATTCCTAAAAAGAGGCACAAAAGCGAGGTTCCTCCCGAAGAAAAGAATGGAAGTGTTATGCCTATTACCGGCAAAAGCGACAGACACATTCCAAGATTAACAACTATCTGCGCTAAAAACATGGCAAAAATGCCGGCGCACATAAGCGTTCCTTGCGCGTCTCTTGCGTGCATGCCAACATATAATATTCTAAGGCAAATAAAAAGCAGAAGCAAAATCACCGCTAAGCACCCAACAAACCCAAGCTCTTCGCCTATACTTACAAAAATAAAATCGTTGTAACCTTTCGGCACATTGCCGCTTTGCGTAAGCGGTCCCGAAAAAAGACCTTTCCCAAACATTCCGCCGCTTGCCAGCGCAATTCTTCCGCGCCACTGCTGATATCCGATCCCCTGAAGATCCGCTTCAAGGTTAAACATCGATACAATGCGGCTTTTTTGATAATCGCTTAATACAAAAAAGTAAAGAACAGGCGCCGCCACGGCAACAATTCCGCCAAATATTGCAAAAAACCGTCCCTTAAGGCCCGACATTATAAGCATAACAAGCATCATGCAGGCAAACACGAGCGCCGTACCGTCGTCCCCCTGAAGATGAATCAGCATAACCGGAAAAGCCCCGTGCAAAAGCACCAAAAAAAGGTGTGAAATTCGATTTATCTTGTCCCCAATAGCGCTTAAATGAAGGGAAAAGGTTATAGCAAAGGCTATTTTTAAAAGTTCGGACGGCTGAAAAGACACGCCTGCAAATACAAGCCACGCTTTAGCGTCGGTTCCGGTAGGAGCCGAGCCTATTAAAAAGGTTAAAAGGGTTAAAGCTAAAGGCACGCCGATAATAAGCGATAATCCCCGCCGATAGTTTGCGTAATCTATACTTGAAACAATCATAGAAAGTATTAATCCTGCCAGCATACAGCCCACCTGCATAAAAAAGCGGCGGTAGCTTCCGAGGTATCTCGTAGAAGAAAGCACGGCAATGCAACCGAAGCTTGTGGCAACGGTGCAAAGAAGAATGAGAAGCTTGTCAGTTTCTCTTATATAATCGGTAAAAGACCACCAAAGACGTTTTATCATGATATACCTCGTTTCTATACACATTATATATTTTTTTTGCAAAGAGTTCAAGTATATTTACAAAAAGGTTGCAACAAAACCTACTTTTTGGTATAATATTAAAAATGTGAAGGTAAAAAATATGGAGATTGTAACTAATAGCTCTAACAAAACCTTTTTGCTTGGGGAAAAAATAGCAAAAAGCCTAACCTCGCCCGATGTTATTGCGTTTTTCGGCGGCATGGGTGCCGGCAAAACCACAATTATTGGCGGCATTGCCTCGGGACTTGGATACAAAGGTCCGGTTCAAAGCCCCACGTTTAACATTGTAAACCACTATAAGGGGCAAAAAAACATTTACCATTTCGATATGTACCGCGTAAAAAGCGAGGAAGATCTTTTATCGACCGGTTTTTACGATTATCTCGATGATCAAAACGGAATTGTTCTAATCGAGTGGAGCGAAAACATATCGGATTTAATTTTGCCCGAATATAAAAAAATAACGATAAAGGCAGAAGGCGAAGAAACGCGAAAATTTATTCTGGAGAATTTTGATGAAAATATTAGCACTTGAATGTTCGGCAAAAAGAGCCTCTGCGGCGCTTAGAGTAGACGGAGAGCTTGCGGCTTATTTTTTGGACGAAAGCAACCGCACCCACAGCGAGACGTTGCTTTTCGGCGCCGAAAAAATGCTTAAAAAAGCACATCTCGATTTTACCGATATAGACATGTTTGCGGTTACGGGCGGCCCCGGTTCTTTTACGGGACTTAGAATTGGCCTTGCGGCCGTAAAAGGGCTTGCCTTTTTAAAAAAGCCCTGCGTTGAACTTTCAACACTTAAGGTGATTGCCGCGGGTGTTTTAGAAGACGGAATAATTTGCGCCGTTATGGACGCAAGAAGGAACCAGTTTTACAACGCCTTATTTAAAAGAGAAAAAGGATTTTTAGAAAGAATAACCGGCGACCGTGCTATAAGCGGCGACGATCTTAACTTAGAACTTAAAAATTATAGCAACGTAATAATTGCAGGCGACGGAGCCGAGCTTTTTTGCAAAACCCATAAAGGGTATAAATTTTCCGGCGTTTATCAGGATGCAAAGGTTGTAGCGCTCTTAGCCGAGGAAAAGCAAATAAAACCGGTTTTTGCCGAAAGCCTTTACGGAAACTATCTAAGGCGCTCGCAAGCCGAGCGTGTACGCGAGGAAAAAAGTCTTAAAGACTAAAAATACAAGCCAACAGGCAGAATGGAAGGAAAAATATGGAGAACAATGTTTTTATTATGGATCACCCGCTAATTCAGCACAAGCTTACAATTTTAAGGGACAAGACTACCGGCACCAAGCAGTTCCGCGAGCTTGTAAGCGAAATTGCAAACCTTATGTGCTACGAAGCCACAAGAGATCTTCCCTTGTGCGAGGTGGAAACCGAAACGCCTATTTGCAAATGCAAAACAAAGGTAATAGCCGGCAGAAAATTAGCGTTTGTTCCAATCCTTAGAGCAGGCCTTGGAATGGTTGACGGGGTTCTTAACCTCTTGCCTGCCGCTAAAGTAGGACATATCGGTATGTACCGTGATCCCGAAACCCACGAGCCTGTTGAATACTATTGCAAACTTCCGGGAGACATTTCTTCTCGCGACGTTATAGTACTGGACCCCATGCTTGCAACCGGCGGCAGCGCGATAGACGCCGTAACAAGAATTAAAGAAGCGGGACCTAAAAGAATTAAATTTATGTGCGTAATAGCGGCGCCCGAAGGCATTGAAGCCTTTACTAAGGCTCATCCGGATGTTCCTGTTTACTGCGCAAACGTAGACGAAAAATTAAACGAGCACGCCTATATAGTCCCGGGCCTTGGCGACGCCGGCGACCGAATTTTCGGAACAAAATAAAAAAGAGAGGTTTAACCTCTCTTTTTTTGTTAAATTAAAGACCTATTTTTTTGGCAATGTTTTCCGCTTTGTCCTTTAGGCTTTCTTTTAGAAGCTCGGCGGCGAAATAACGGTTTAAAAGTCCTTCAAATGCCTTGCCGTGCCGCGCCTCGTCACGGAAAATGATTGTTTTCCCTTTTGTTTATGCGGTTTGTATAAAAACAACACGAAAAAAACACACAATTAAAAAAAGATATGTATGGAAAACAAGGTGTTTTTAACCGCTTTTTATAAGAGCCCTTGACAATTCTGAAAACATGTTATATAATAATGGTGGAAATAAGGCATGCCGTATAGACGGTTTTGCCCTCAAAGAAATTGATTAAAGATTTAATCGCCTTACTTTTGAACGGGAAAGGCGGTTATTTCTTTTTTATTACCGTTAATACAAGGGTTATAACCGAAATTATAACAATACTAAACTGGAACATGTCCTGATTAGTTATGTACATGGGCATCACCCCCGTTTCCGAGGGCAAGATTAAACCGCCTACCGTTAAGGCACACCTTATTCCGAAAGGTATTTTAGCACATTACGACATATTTTGCAATGGAAATTTACCACTTAAAAAAAGAGCCGTATTTCTACGGTTCTTTTTTGTTCTCAATAATTGTATTATATACATTTTGTTTCGTTTGACAATTTTGCAAACTTTTTCGCCGTTTAATGAAAAAGTAAACAAGAGAAAAAGCAAGCATAACGATTGCCAAGAAAACCCCTACATATTCTCCGATTACGGAAACAAGGTGACCCTCGGGGTCGGACGCGAAAAAATAACGGTTATACCATAACCAATCGTTTTGTTTATGAACACAAAAGGTAACGATTATATGCACAACTCCCAGCGTTGTTACTTGCCAATAAAATTTACTTGCTTTGATATTCAAGAAAAACAACCCGATATGTGAGCCAAGCAATATGAGATAATGAAACGGCGCACCTAAGCGGTATGTGAAAACAAGTAGTAATAATGACAAATTAACGGCTAAAGTCAACAAAAACAACCATTTATGTTTCATATTATTGTTCTCCGATATAATAATGCTATCTATTTACCGAAATACCTGTCAAGCAATCCCTCAAACGCTTTGCCGTGCCGTGCTTCGTCACGTGCCATTTCGTGAACCGTGTCGTGAATGGCGTCAAGACCGAGTTCTTTTGCAAGCTTTGCAAGCTCTGTTTTGCCGGCGGTGGCGCCATGCTCGGCGTCTACACGCATTTTGAGATTTTCTTTTGTGCTGTCGGTTAAAACCTCGCCAAGTAGTTCCGCAAATTTCGCGGCGTGTTCCGCTTCTTCAAGTGCCGCTTTTTCCCAGTAAAGACCGATTTCGGGGTAGCCCTCTCTAAAAGCTACGCGGCTCATTGCAAGGTACATACCTACTTCGCTGCATTCGCCTTTAAAATTGTCGCGAAGGCCTTCGACTATTCTTTCGTCAACACCCTTTGCAATGCCTACAACGTGTTCGGCAGCCCAGCTTTTTTCGTCGCTTTTTTCGGCAAACTTATCACTGCTTGCATGGCAAACGGGGCATTCGCTTGGCGGAGTATCGCTCATACAGGTGTAACCACATACTAAACAAACCCATTTTTTCATAAAAATATCCTCCTAATAATTTCTGAAACAATTATAACAAAAATACGGGTTTTGTCAAGGATAGTATTGACAAAAGAGGCTTTAAAACTTATAATAGTAGCATTGTACAGAGCCGAAAACAGCGGGGTTTTCCTTTTTTGCGGCATAGGAGTAGAAGCCGCAAACCCATTACGGGAGCTGTTTTCTCATCCGCTGTTTTTTGGCGGGGCTTTTTCGGAGGTCTTTTTTTTATGCATAAAAACAAAACAATTTATAAAATAACACTTTCGAGCGTGGCGTTAGCCTTAGCGCTTGTCGCAAGGCTTGTTTTTGAAATAATGCTTCCAATAGGCGGAGCGAACACCATGCGTATTTCGCTTGACAGTATTTTTATCTCGGTGCCGGCAATGCTTTTCGGCGGCATATACGGCGGCACGGTGGCAGGGCTATTAGACATACTTTCCGTAGTTATAAAACCGCAGGGCGCCTACATTCCGCTGTTAACCGTAACGGCGATACTTAGCGGCGTACTTATGGGACTTTTTTATAAATTAGCGAAAAAAGCTAACGAAAAGGCGGTAAAAATAACCGCTTTTGCGATTTTTTCGGCATTGCTTTTATTTGGTATGTTAAACACGGTGTTTAGGCTTTTTTATATAGAAAAATACGGCTTTGCGCTGACATTTTTTCCGCTAATAGCGGGAGCTTTCGGGCTTTCGGCATTTTTGGCCCTTAAAATTTTTAAAGCAAAAAGCGGGTTTTTCGGGATTTTCTTTGCGCTGTTTTTGTCTAAAGCGATAGTCTCGGTAATAAATTCGTTTATATTGTACTACTCGTTTATAGCGGCAAGCGGCGTGGGGCTTTCGGTGTTTATTTTGGCGCGGCTTTTAGAGGAGGCCGTGCAGTCGTTAATAATTTCAGCGGCGCTGTCGATAGTTTATCCTTCAATAGAAAAAGCGGTGGAATCAAACTGACTCCGCCGCTTTCTTTTTTGGCCGTATATCTTCGCCTTTAAACTGTTTTACGGTATATTCGCCTATAAGCCTTGATAAAATCCGTTCGCCGTAGCGGCTTTCAAGCTCGTCAACCGAAAGATTTGTGTTAATAACCGTGGGCTTTTTCCTTAAAATTCGCTCGTTAATAATGTTATACGCAATTGAAAGTGTAAATTTTGTTGAAAACTCTGTTCCAAGGTCGTCAATTATTAAAAGATCGCAGTTTAAAGCGCGGTCTAAATTTGGCGACGTGTCGGCATAGGAAAAATGCTCTTTTTCAATTTCGTTAAAAAGCCGGTCTGCCGGGCGGTAAACAACTTCAAAACCGCGTTCAAGCACCCGCCTCGCAATACTTAACGATAAATGTGTTTTACCAAGGCCCGTTCCGCCCATAAACAAAAGACTTTCGCCTTTGCCGGAAAAGGTCTCGGCAAAGTTTTTTGAAAGGTCAAATATTTTTTTAATTCCGCTTTTGTGCTTTTCGGGATAATAGCTTAGTAAAAAGGACGAAAATGAAATATCATCCGGAAGGGTCGAAAAGAACTCCTCGCTTTCGGCGCGCTTTGCTTCTTCGTATACGCAAGAGCAAAAATTTTTGCCGACGTACCCGGTATCGCCGCATTTTGGGCATATTGGGGCATACTCGTAAAAGCCCGCTTTTTTATATAGGGCTTTTGTTTTTTCTTTAAGTATTAAAGTTTCGCTTTTTAAAGTCGAAAGAGCTTTTTCATCGCCGGCCAGCGCGGCAACACCTGCCTTTGCACCTATTTGCATAAGGGAGGTTTCTAAATCAGACAGCTCGGGGTAGCTTTTTAAAACCTTGTTTTTTTCGGCTTCGTAATGCGCTTTGTGTGCCGACGCTTTTTCGCGGACGCGCTTTAATGCCGAAAGCATAGTGTTATAACTGTAACCCATTTTAACTCCTTATTCGTAATCCTTTTCAAGCGATTTTTTAAAGGCCTCTTTGTCGTAAGTGCCGTAATTTGAAGAGGCTTTTTTGCTTGCCTTTTTTTCGTCGTATTCTTTTAAGTCGGATATGTTTTTTATGCCGTTTTTATAAAATGAGGCCAAAACCTTTTCGACGTAATTCATTTTAAATTCGGATATTGTGTCCACCGTGCGGTCGTACGCCTCTTTTAAAATAGCGCGATCATATCCCCATTCGTACACCCATTTGTACGCAAGGCGCTCCTCTTTGGCGCTGGGGCTTCTTTTTACAAGCCCGAACGCGGCCGAAACCTTGTGCCAGGCTTTTTTTCTGGCTTCAAGCATAGCTATTCGCTCTTCTGCGGCGGCAACAGTGTCAACTCCGGCATTTATCCAGTCAATAGCTACGCGTTCTATGTAACCTATATTCATCTTGTCGTTAATTCGGCAATAGTCCAAAAGCATTATTAAAATCGACGGCGCAAGCCCCTCGTCCGAATAAAGCCAAATAAGGCTCGAGCATTCATTCTGGCGAAGAGTCCTTCCGAATTTTTGCTCGGCTTCAGAGAGTATAAATTTAATTTTATCGTCGCTTTCGGCACGATCGGCAATTTCTTCGCGTGAAGGCTTTTCGGTCTTTCTTAAAACGGCTTTTTTAGGTGCCGGCTCTTTTACGCTTTCGGTTTTTAAATATCCAAGCTCGCACCAAAAGCCAAGCGCGTCCGACACGTCATTTACGTCGAGATTTAAATTCCCGGCAATTTTTTCAGGGACGATTTCTTCTTCAATCGCCGAAAAAACCGAAAGAATAACCTTAAGCTGAACTGCGCCCGCAAGCTTTAGATGTTTGCTTACGAGCTCCTTTGGCAGCATAAAGGCGTTGCCGAGTTTTGTTGTATTTAATAAATATGTCATGTTTTTAGTATAACAAAATATTCTTAAGATGTAAACAATCTCTTTTTTACAAGTTGTATAATTAAGATATTTACAAAAACAAAGGCAAATGTTAAAATACTTTCGGTGATAAGATGAAAAAATATAAAGGCGTAATTTTTGATTTTAACGGGACCCTCTTTTTTGATTCTAAGTTTCATGCGGCAGCATGGTTAAAATACACTAAAGAAGTTTTAAAAATAGATATAACAGAGGACTTTTATTATAAAAACATGCACGGCAGAACCAACCCCGAAATTTACAGGTCGCTTTACAATAAAGAAATTCCAAAAAGTATAGAGCGCACCTTTGGGCTCTCTAAAGAAAAGCTTTACCGCGAAATATGTTTGCAAAACGGGCCGCTTAAATTTGTTGACGGAGCCGAGCAGCTTTTTTCCTTTTTAAATAAAAAAGGCGTGCCCAATATGATAGCCACGGGTTCCGAAATTGAAAACGTAAGCTTTTACAAAGAGCACATGCCTATAGACAAATATTTTAAAGAAAAGATTCTTTTAGACGACGGATCTTTTCCCGGAAAGCCAAACCCGGACATTTATTTGCTGGCGGCAAAAACTATCGGCGTTAATCCCGAAGATATAATCGTAGCCGAGGACAGCCACGGAGGAATATTAGCGGCAAGGGCGGCTAATGTCGGATATATTGTAGGGGTAAGCGAAGAGGCGGGAAATTTTAAGGACAAAGACCTTGTAAACAAAGTAATAACTGATTTTTACCAGTTCCCTATTGAGCTTATAAAATAAAAGGCGAAGGACTTTCCTTCGCCTTTATATTATTTTTTGTAGTCTTCCGAGCGGTCCACATAAGAGGTGTGTAAAATCTTATGTGCTTTGTGACTGCCGGGCTTTTCAAGATATTCGCCGTAAAGGGTTTTTATCATCGGGTTTTCGTGCGACTTGCGAACCGTATTTGCTGCGTCGTCGTCGTAAAGGGCTTTTGCTCTTAGGGCCTTTAAGTCTACAAACGAACGTACCGAAGCCGGCTGAGTCGGCTGGCCGCCGCCGTTTACGCAACCGCCGGGGCATCCCATAATTTCAATAAAGTGGAATTTTTCGCCCGCTTTTACTCTTTCCATCATAACGTTTGCCGCCGCGGCGCCCGAGGCTACAGCCACCTTAACGTCGGTGCCGGCAACATTTAAGGTTGCTTCTTTAATAGGAGCGGTTCCGCGAACCTCCTTAAAGTCAACGTTGTCAAGAGGTTTTCCGGTAATGGTTTCAACGGCAGTTCTTAAAGCCGCTTCCATAACGCCGCCGGTAGCGCCGAAGATAACGCCTGCACCGCTTGCTTCACCAAGCGGATTATCAAACTCTTCATCGGGTAAAAGCTTAAAGTTAATGCCGGCGCGCTCGATCATTCTTGCAAGCTCGCGGGTTGTAAGAGCAATATCCATATCGGGAATGCCCTTGCCTGCGGCAGACTGATCTTTGCGGTTTATTTCAAACTTTTTGGCCGTACACGGCATAATTGATACGTTTACAATATTTTTGGGATCAAGTCCGTTCTTTTCGGCGTACCAGGTTTTAATGATTGCACCGAACATCTGTTGCGGAGATTTACAGCTTGAAAGATTGTCTAAAAGCTCGGGATGATAAATCTCGCAGAATTTTACCCAGCCCGGAGAACATGAAGTTATAAGCGGAAGGGTACCGCCGTTTTGAAGTCTCTCAACAAATTCGTTGGCTTCTTCCATTATGGTAAGGTCGGCGGAAAAATCGGTATCGAAAACCTTGTCAAATCCGAGCCTTCTTAATGCCGCTACCATTTTGCCGGTAACGTTAGTGCCGATTTCCATTCCAAATGCCTCGCCTAAGGTTGCGCGAATAGAAGGAGCGGTTTGAACGATAACCGTTTTTTCGGGATCGGCGATTGCGGCAAATACTTCATCCGACTGGTCTTTTTCATGCAAAGCGCCTGTTGGGCAGGATACTATGCACTGGCCGCAGTTAATGCAGGCCGAAGTGTTAAGCCCTTCTTCGAACGCACAGCCGATGGATGTGTTAAATCCGCGGTCTCTCGCGCCAAGCACTCCTACAAACTGGTTTTTACATGCCGCTACACAGCGACGGCATACAATACATTTGTTGTTATCCCTTACCATATGCGGAGCGGAGTAGTCAATATCGAAATGCTGTTTTGCACCGTCAAATCTGCCGGCGTCCTCAACGCCTAAGTCGCGGCAAAGGGTTTGAAGCTCGCAGTTTTTGCTTCTTATACAAGAAAGACAGCTGCGATCGTGGTTAGAAAGAATAAGCTGAAGGGTTTTCTTTCTGTAATCTATAATTTTAGGTGTGTTTGTAAAAGCTTCCATGCCTTCGTTTACGGGATATACACAAGCGGCAACAAGACCTCTTGCACCTTTAACCTCGCAAACGCACATGCGGCAGGCGCCGATTTCGTTAATGTCCTTTAAAAAGCAAAGGGTAGGAATATCCACACCGGCAAGCCTTGCGGCTTCTAAAAGGGTTGTTCCTTCGGGTACGCTAAGGGGCATACCGTTTATTTTAATATTTACTGCCATATCCGGCACACTCCTTTCTTACTGTTTGCTTATGGCGCTGAATTTGCAGTTTCCTATACATGCGCCGCATTTAATACATTTATCCGGATCAATATAATACGAAGGAAGCTTGTGGCCTTCGGCGATATAATCGGTTTTTGAAATTGCATTTGCAGGGCAGTTTCTAGCACACATGCCACAGCCGATACATTTATCTTTATTAATTGTAAAGGTTAAAAGATCTTTACATACGCCGGCAGGACACTTTTTATCCTTAACGTGGGCAAGATATTCGTCGTAGAAATATCTGAGTGTTGAAAGCACGGGGTTCGGAGCGGTTTGACCGAGACCGCAAAGCGAATTAGCTTTTATGTATTCGCAAAGGGTTTTAAGCTCGTCAAGATCCTCCATTTTGCCCTGGCCTTTAGTAATTCTCGTAAGGATTTCCAAAAGACGTTTTGTACCGATTCTGCACGGGGTACATTTTCCGCAGGATTCGTCAACCGTAAACTCAAGGAAGAATTTTGCAATGTCAACCATGCAGTTGTCTTCGTCCATAACGATAAGTCCGCCCGAGCCCATCATAGAACCGATTGCAATAAGATTGTCGTAATCAATCGGAACGTCAAAATGCTCAGCAGGAATACATCCGCCCGAAGGACCGCCGGTTTGTGCGGCTTTAAACTTTTTGCCGTTCGGAATACCGCCGCCGATTTCTTCAACGACCGTTCTAAGGGTTGTGCCCATAGGAACCTCAACAAGGCCGGTGTTTTTAATTTTGCCGCCAAGAGCAAAAACCTTGGTTCCTTTGGATTTTTCGGTGCCCATAGCCGAGAACCATTCTGCACCGTTTAAAATTATTTGCGGAATGTTAGCGTATGTTTCAACGTTGTTTAAAATTGTCGGTTTTTGGAACAAGCCTTTAACTGCCGGGAATGGCGGACGAGGTCTCGGTTCGCCGCGCTTGCCTTCGATTGAAGTCATAAGAGCGGTTTCTTCGCCGCAAACAAATGCGCCGGCACCAAGACGAAGGTCAATATCAAAGCTAAAGTCGGTTCCGAAAATGTTTTTGCCTAAAAGACCGTATTCACGGGCCTGACCGATAGCAACCTTTAATCTTTCAACAGCTATAGGATATTCTGCACGAACGTAAATATAGCCTTGAGAAGCGCCGATTGCGTAGCCCGCTATAGCCATAGCCTCTAAAACAACGTGCGGATCGCCTTCAAGAACAGAACGGTCCATAAACGCGCCCGGGTCGCCTTCGTCGGCGTTACAGCAAACGTATTTTTGGTCGGCGTCGTTCTGTTTTGCAAATTTCCATTTTAAGCCCGTCGGGAAGCCCGCGCCGCCGCGTCCGCGAAGACCCGCGTCTAACAGGGTTTGAATAACATCGTCGGGGGTCATTTCGGTAAGCACTTTGCCTAAAGCCGCATAACCGTCGCGTCCAATGTATTCGTCAATGTCTTCAGGGTTAATAACACCGCAGTTCCTTAAAGCTACACGGTGCTGATTTTTGTAGAAAGCCGTGTCGTTTAAGGATTTTACATTGCCCTCGCTTTCAACCGTTTCTTGGTAAACAAGGCGTGTAACAACGCGGCCCTTTAAAAGGTGTTCGCTTACTATTTCCGGAATGTCCTCCGGTTTTACCATGGAATAAAAGGTGCCCTCGGGATAAACGATCATAATAGGGCCTAAAGCACAAAGACCAAAGCAGCCGGTTCTTACAACCTTAACTTCTTTATCGAGTCCCTGAGCCTTAATTTCTTTTTCCAAGGCTTCAAGTATTTTTGCGCTGCCGGAAGAGGTACACCCTGTTCCGCCGCAAACCAGTACGTGTGAACGGTACATTCTTTTTCCCCCTACTTAATTGTGTATTTTTCTACTACAGTGCCGCCCGCCAAATGGCGTTCAACTATTTCCGCGGCTTTTTCGGGGTCAACCTTAACGTAGGTAACCTTTTCTTTGCCGGGAGCATAAACCTCAACAATGGGTTCGTACATACAAAGCCCTATACAACCGGTTTGTGTAACGGTAACATTTTTAAGGCCTTTCTTTTCAACAAGCTCTGATAAAGTGTTAAGTACCGGACGAGCTCCTGCCGCAATACCGCAGGTTGCCATACCGACTACTACACGTGTGTTATTGTCGTCCTCTTTTCTAACGCCGACAGCACCTTGCATTCTGTCGCGAATGGCTTTTAATTCTTCGAGCGATTTCATGGTTTTTCCTCCTGTATGAAGTTAAATTTTGTTGTCTTTATTAGTTTCGACATAATTTTCCGACAAAAAATCCTTAACATATTTGCTTATTTCCGGCTCTGAAAGATCTGCGTCGCCAAGGATTTCACGAAGATCATCGGTTGACAGCGAAAACCCTTCGCCGTTAAGCAAATATTCAAACAAAATGTTGCAGTCCTGATGTTGGGTAATAAGCTGGTGCACGGTTGCCGGAAGGTCGCCCATGGGCATACGGTCGATAGACGAAAGCACATAGGTGGCCGTTACCTTAGTACCGCGGCCCTTCTTACTTTCAATTTTAAAGCTTCCGCCCGAACTTTCCGCAGACTGTTTAAAAAACGGAACGCCAAGCCCTATTCTGCGGGTTGTACGAGAAGTAAAAAACGGATCGCACACGCGCTTTAGTTCTTCTTCACTCATTCCGCAGCCGTCATCTTTAATTACAACTACAAGACTGTCTGCCGGCATGTCGCAAGAAACTTTAATGCAAATATTTTTGGCCTTTGCCTTAACCGAATTTTCCGCAACATCTAAAATATTAAGGGATATCTCGGGAAGCATTAATCTTTGTACTTGGCTAAAATTCCGTCAATGTCGTCAACGGTAAGTCTGCCGTAAACATCATCGTTAATCGTCATTACCGGAGCAAGTCCGCATGCGCCTATGCAGCGGCAGGCCTCAACCGAGAACTTACCGTCAGGCGTGCAGCCGCCGTCGTCAATGCCGAGCTTTTCTAAAAGCTTGTCATGAATACTGCCGGAACCTTTAACATAGCAGGCTGTGCCAAGGCATACCGAAATTTTGTATTTACCTTTAGGATTTAAAGAAAAGAAGGAATAAAAGGTCGCAACGCCGTAAACTTCCGCAAGCGGGACGTTAAGACCGTCCGCAACCATCTGCTGAACTTCAATAGGCAGATATCCGTAAATGTCCTGCGCTCTTTGCAGCACCGGAATAATGGCGCCCTTTCCGCCTTTTTCTTCTTCTATTACCTTTTTTAAAGCGGCCTCCTGCTCTTTTGTGCCGTTAAAAGGTATAGCGCTGATTTTTGCCATAAAAATCCTCCTTAGGGGAAAAAAATAGTGCAAAGCGCCGGCCGGCGCTTTTAAACCTTTTATATTCTAACATATGTTTGTTAAAAAATCTACAAAAAAATAGAAATTTTTATTGTAAAATATTAGTATTTTTTAAAAAGGCGAAAAAATAATACCAAAAGTATAAAAATATACTCTTGGTATTAAAGCTATTCGTCAATGCCTGCGGTGGCATAGGCGTTTAGGGTCATGTCTGCACGAGCGCTTTCATAATATGCGGCAACGCCGATCATTGCGGCATTATCGCCGCAGTATTTTATATCAGGCAAATAAATTTGGTAATCCTCGTTTTTTAGGTTTAAAAAACGCTCTCTTAGCTCGCTGTTTGCGGCAACGCCGCCGGCTATTACGATTTTTTTTAAGCCCGTTTGCTCGCTTGCAAGCAGTGTTTTGGAAATCAATATGTCGCAAACCTTTTTGCGAAGCGTCGCCGCAAGCACCGGAACGTCAATTTCGGTTTTTTGCATTTTGCTTTTGTTTACAAGATTTATAACGGCAGTTTTTAGGCCGGAAAATGAAAAATCGCAGGGGTTTTGGTCAATTTTTGGAGTAGGAAGGGGATAAATGTCAAAATTTGGTAATTTCGCGATTTTATCAAGCTCAACTCCGCCGGGGTAAGGCAGTCCCATTACTCTTGCGGCCTTGTCAAAGCATTCGCCTGCGGCATCGTCCCTTGTTTGACCAATAATGGTTAAATCGTTGTAATCGTTGACCTTTGCTATTACCGTGTTGCCGCCCGACGCTAAAAGGCACAAAAACGGCGGTTTTAAATCTTCGTGAGTTATGTAGTTTGCGGCAATGTGCCCGCGAAGGTGGTTTACCGGAATAAGCGGTTTTTTAAGCGCCGCAGAAAGGCCTTTTGCAAAGTTTACGCCAACAAGAAGCGCGCCTATAAGCCCCGGCCTGTTAGTAACCGCAACCGCATCAATTTGAGTAACGTCGATATGTGCGTTTTCAATCGCAATTTTTGCAAGCGCCGAAATGTTTTCAAGGTGCCGCCTTGAAGCTATTTCCGGAACAACGCCTCCGTAAAGGCGCTGTTCTTCTAAAGAAGAAGCAATTTCGTTTGAAAGAACCTTACGGCCGCACGTTACAGCTACGGCAGTTTCGTCACAGCTGGATTCCACACTTAAAATCAGCATATCATTCTCCAATATAGTAAGTCATAATGTCGGCATTTTCAGTGGGGCTTCGGTAAAAATTTTTACGCACGCCCACGGTAGAAAACCCGAGCTTTTTGTATAAATTTATTGCGCTCGTATTGCTTTGACGCACTTCTAAAGTTATGAACTTTAAATTTTTTGAAGACTCTAAAAGCTTTTTTAAAAGTGAAAAAGCAATTCCTTTTTTTCTGTATTCAGGCAATACAGCAAGGTTTTGAATGTACCCTTCGTCCGCCGCTTTTTTAAATGATAAAAACCCTGCGGCGCAACCGTCTTTAAAATACAGATAATAATCGGTATCAATACTTTGTAAAAAACCGTTTGTGCTTGTTGGCCGTGAAAAGCAGGCCTTTTCAATTTCGTGAAGAGTTTCTGCAATAATTGCGGCGTCTTTGTAAACCTTAATCAAAACAGCCATCCGCCTTTAGTTTTAAAATACGATTCTTTAAATAGTCGCGCGTACGTTTGTAAATTTCAATATCGCCCATAAAGGGGTCGGGGCAGTTTAAATTGATTATTTTTTTGTCGGTCATTCTTTTTAAAATCGCCTCGTGCTCGGCACTCATCACAAGAATAATGTCTGTACGAGCCAAAAGCTCTGCCGAGAGATTTTTCGGCACGTAAGAAGAAATATCCATCCCTTCTTCTTTAATAGCTAAAACGGCGTTTTTTGATACGTTTTTTTCAGTAACGAAAAGCCCGGCGCAGTCAACCTTTGCGCCCGGCACATATTTTTTTACAAGTGCCGCCGCCATGGGACTGCGGCAGGTATTGCCCGAACATACGCAAAGTATATACATAGTATCCCTCCGCAAATTTCGCTAATATTATAACAAAAGAACCGGCAAAAGACAAGCCACTGCTTTTTGCGTTTGAAAAAATTTGTGCAATTTGCAAAAATAGCGGCGGCTTCAAAAACTGAAATTATGATTATATATAAAATTTTAAAAAATTGTTGTATACAAAAAAACGGTGTGATAAAATATTAGGGTAATTTAACTTATAAAGGAGTGTTATTATGGAATTTAAATCAGATTATTTGAAAGGCGTTTACGAGCAGGTTGAAAAACGCAACCCCGGCGAAAAAGAATTTTTGCAGGCGGTAAAAGAGGTTCTCGAATCTTTTGAACCGGTAGTTGAAAGAAGACCGGATTTAGTAGAGGCTGGCGTTATTGACAGGATCGTAGAACCCGAAAGACAGATTATTTTTAGAGTTCCCTGGGTGGACGACAGTGGCAAAGTTAGAGTTAACCGCGGTTTTCGTGTACAATTTAACTCGGCAATCGGCCCTTATAAAGGAGGCATTAGACTTCACCCGTCGGTAAACATCTCCGTTATTAAGTTTTTAGGCTTCGAGCAGATATTTAAAAACAGTCTTACCGGTCTTCCTATGGGCGGCGGCAAGGGCGGCAGCGACTTTGACCCTAAGGGCAAGTCCGACGGTGAAATCATGCGCTTCTGCCAAAGCTTTATGACCGAGCTTTGCAAACATATCGGTCAGTTTACAGACGTTCCCGCAGGCGATATCGGCGTAGGAGCGAGAGAGATCGGCTTTATGTTCGGCCAGTATAAGAGAATTCGCAACGAGTTTTCCGGTGTTTTAACCGGCAAGGGCATTCCTTACGGCGGCTCGCTTGCAAGAACAGAGGCTACAGGATATGGCCTATGCTATTTTACCGAGGAACTTTTAAAGCACTACGGCACAAGCTTTAAAGGAAAAACCGTTGTAATTTCGGGAAGCGGCAACGTTGCAATTTATGCTACCGAGAAAGCTACCGAGCTTGGCGGAAAGGTAATAGCTTTAAGCGACTCTAACGGGTATGTTGTTGATAAAAACGGCATTAAGCTTGATGTTGTAAAGCAAATTAAAGAGGTTGAGCGCGGAAGAATTAAAGAATATGCCGAGCGTGTACAAGGTGCCGAATATTTTGAAGGCAAAGGAATTTGGGGCGTAAAATGCGACATTGCTCTTCCTTGCGCCACACAAAACGAGCTTAACGGCGACGACGCTAAAAAGCTTATTTCAAACGGCGTTATGGCAGTTTGCGAAGGTGCGAATATGCCGTCTACACCGGAAGCTGTCGAAGAGTTTAAAAAGGCGGGCGTTTACTTTGGCCCTGCTAAAGCGGCAAACGCCGGCGGCGTTGCAACAAGCGGCCTTGAAATGAGCCAAAACTCTTTAAGACTTAGCTGGACTTTCGAAGAGGTTGACGCAAGACTTAAAGATATAATGAAGAACATTTTCCACAACGCATATGACGCCAGCAAAGAATATGGCTGCGAGGGCGATTTGGTAGTAGGCGCCAACATTGCAGGTTTCTTAAAGGTAGCCGAAGCCATGAAAGCACAGGGCATTGCCTATTAATAAAATTACAAAAAGCGGAGCTTCGGCTCCGCTTTTTTGTTGAATTAGTACAAATTGCTTGTTGCAATTATAATTTTAATAGAGTATAATCATTTTAGTACAATATATTTAGTAGGTGAGAAAGATGAAAAAATTAATAGCTGTTTTATTATCATTTATGCTAATAGGCACATTCTTGTTTAATAGCCTTCCGGTTTTAGGAGAAAATGCCAATCTCGTTTTAGACGGAGGCTTTGAAGATTACGAAACCGGTCTTTCCGGCCCCAGCAACAAAAACGGCCACAGCGAGGCGCTTATCGGTAAATTAATTTATTACAGCGACTATTCTACTTTAGGCCGTATTTCGTTTAAAAACATATCGGCCGCAGGGTGGACGGGTTCAGACTATGCTACAGGCGTAATCTCCGAAGACAAGTCCCACACGGGCGCAAAATCGCTTTACTACTCGCTTTCATGGCAGGCACTTTATAAAGCGGTAAACGTAAGCCGAAATACAGACTATTCTTTCTCATACTATTATTATCAAAGCTCCCTTGGAATAGGCAAACTTGATAATCGCTCTTTAGAAATAATCGGACTTCAAAAGGCGGCAACAAAGGTTGCCTTAACGCCTACATCCAACAAAGCGAACGCCTTTCCCTTTGCTACAGAGGGCGGCACAAACGGCGGCGCAAATTCCGATGAAACCTATTATAAACAAACCGTAATTAACGCTACCGAAACCACTAAAGCTCTTAAAAACAACGGCAAAACAGAGGAATGGACCTTTGTTTCGATGACCTTTAATTCAGGCGAAAACGACAAGGTTCTTCTGCCTTTTGCGTCGACAAGTTCGATGTATATAGACGACGTATCTTTAAAAGAGGTTTTAAAAGCCTCGTGCGACGTTGTAATAACCGGCAAAGGCGGCTTCTGCGGCACTGCCGTAGCCGAAGCTGACCACATACCCATGGTAGAGGGCGACGAAATAAGATACACCGCCACGGTAAATCCGGATATTGCGGTTTTTGAAGGCTGGTTTTTACCTGACGGCGACGAGCCGCTGTCCCGCGAATTAAATTATACGGCTACGTTCCACGCGGATACATACAAAAAACTGCAGGCAAAATTTACTTCATACTCTAAAAACCTTTTAGAGGACGGCACGTGGGAAAACTATAATGCGGATACTTCTATAAATCCGGCGGGCGGACCCTATTATAACGGCAAAACCGAAGGATGGACAGATAAAATTTCTTATGTTGCTATAACTACAGACGGCTTTACTAAAACTTTTTACGGCAAGGCTACGGTAAGCACTGCTAAGGCCAATCGCGGTGAAAAATCCCTTTATATTAACAGACCTTCCAACCATGGTCTTTACAAAGTAATAAACGTTGAGCCCGAAACCGATTACATCTATTCATATTACTATTATCAGGAAACTCTGGCGGTCGGAAACAATATTTCGGTATACGGACTTGAAAACGACGCTGAGATTTGCGCAATTTACAACAACTTTAATTTAATCGAAACCGAGGGCGGCACCTTCCAGTTTACAGGTGACGCTTACAGCACTTATCCGGCGCAGGCAAAAATCACCACAACCTGCGTTTCCGATAACGTAGGCGCAAACGGCGTAACCGGCAGCTGGACGAGGGCTTCGTTCTCCTTTAATTCCGGTAATTATGAAAGGGTGGCGTTACCGATGCTTGTTTCCGGAGAAGCGTATTTTGACGATTTAACCTTAGTACCGGCGGCAACCGTTGACGTTACCTGCGTTACAACCGGAAAAGACACTAACGGCGGCAGCGCGAGCGTAACTATTGAGGGCAACGTGCTTATTCCCGGCGCCACTTTAAATTACAAAGCTCACAATTATGATAACGCCGAGTTTTTGGGCTGGTTTGAGCGCGGAGCGGAAACCCCGTATTCAACCGAGAAAGAATTCAGCGTTAAGTATTATCCCGAAACATATACCGATCTCGAAGCGAGATTTTACGCTAAAGAAAAGAATCTTGTAGACGACTGTTCTTTTGAAAACGTAGCCGACGGCGAACTGCTTGTTAAGGGTACGGAACTTGACAACGATAAATGGTATGTTGCGCAGTACACATGGCATACTATTTACGGCGCTGTTTCGGCAAATCACGGCGGTAAAACCATTCTTCCCACCGACGGCGACAGAATGTTAAAAATTCAGCACCGCAATTACGGAGGGCTATATTACGAATTTGACGCCGAGCCCGGCGCCGCGTATGCCATAAGCTTTAACTACGCGGTTGTAGATAATACGGGCACTACCGTGCCGGCTGTTTGCTTAGGAGTAAGCGGCCACACGACGGTTGCTACGGCGAACGATTTATATACCAGCGATTTATACACCGTGCCCTCTTGCGAGTGGCAAAAAGCGAGCTTTAGTTTTATTAACAGAAGCGAAACAAAGCTTATGCTTAACATCTTTTATAATTCTAAGGACCCGAGCGGATATATGTATTTGGACGAACTTGTAATAAGAAAGATAGACGGTCAAAAAGTTAATTTTGACATGAGCGATAAAGTGCGCGTAGAAACAAAAACGGGCGATATCAATTCACCCGCCGAAATAGGTACGCAGTACGGCTTTAAGGTTGTAACTTCTGCCGAAAACGTTGACGTTTACGCAAACGGCACAAAGCTTTCTAAAAACGAAGACGGATATTATTACGCCGACATAGAAGGCGAAACCACAATAAAAATCGAGACAGATCTTGACGCCGGCAGTCATAACGCAGGCACCACGGCGGACGGCGTCGACCTTACAAAATACAATAGGGAAGTTTACTTAAAAGACGTTGACGACGGCGACACGGTTTACCACGAGGCTGTGCTTTTCTACACCGGCCGCGAAACGGCAAAGCTTTTATATCCTATAAGCGAAATAGTTTCGGTGCGTTCTTACAGCCTTGATAAAAACTTTGTAGAAGGAATAGATTACGAGGTTACCGAAGACGGCCTGTTAAAAATAATTCCTACAGGCGCTATTCCCGTTTACGATAAAGGCTTAACGCACGAATCCTCCGGCTCCGCTTATGACAATGCATTTTTAATCGAAGGCAACACCACGCTTTCGTTTATATCAGATACCGATTTCCCGAAATACGCTTTGTCGGTAACGTATAAACACAACTCTGTCTTTAGCGACGGCTATAAAGGCTTTAGCCAAAAGAGCATGGCGTCTTCTATAGAAAAAGCTCTTACAAAACTTAAAAACGGCGAAAAACTAAACGTGGTATTTTTGGGCGACTCCATTACCTGCGGCTGGTCGGCAAGCGGCCTTAACAACAACCGGATTTATACCTCCGCCAACACACAAGGCGAATACAATAATTATGTTATAGGCGTAAAACCGTATTCTCCTACTTGGGCGGACATGGTGATATCCGAGCTTGCCGCTCGCTATCCCGACGCTGAAATAAACGTTAAAAACATAGCCCTAAGCGGCACAAGCGCTTCGTGGGGCAACACCAACGTGTTAAAGAGACTTTCTCTTGTAGGTAACGAATGCGACCTTATGTTTATAGGCTTCGGCGTTAACGACGGCTCCGGCAGCGTTACCAAAGAAAGCTATAAATCAAATATTTCAGGCATAATCGAAAAAGTCCGCACAATTAATTCCGAAGCGGAGTTTATAATGGTAGCGCCTTTCCTTCCGAACCCCATTGTTCCGAAATTCAACGTTGCCAGATATCTTTCTTACGAAGAGGCGCTTGATGAAATAGCGGCTGAAGTTTCAGGAACTGTTGTATCGCACACAACAAGTTTGTTTAACGAGATATTAAAATCCAAAGAAGCGGTCGACTATTTGAATACAAACTGCAACCACGGCAACGATTTTACCGTTCGTATGTATGCGCAAACCATACTCGAAGTAATCACAGAAGCCGGATATTTACCGGGCGACATTAACGACGACGGATTTGTTGACGACAAGGATGTTTCTACATTAAGAAAACATCTTGCCGGCTGGAGCGTAAGCTTCAACGAGGATGCGCTTGACTGCAACGGCGACGACAAAATTGACGATAAAGACGCGTCGCATTTGGCAAAATATTTGGCCGGCTGGGCAAATATCGAGCTTAACTAAATAAAGAAAAGCACCTGTGGGAAAACCCCATAGGTGCTTTTTTAATATGGCTTGCCGGATTATTCTACAATGTTTTTTATCCATATTCCGGTTTTAATAAGTATTATACTAATAATTGCCTTTAGCCCGTTATGCAGCTGCATTATTAAAAACACGGTCAAAAAATCAAGATTTGTAAATCGGCACAAAACTACCGAAAGAGGTAAACTTATAAACAGTACAAAGCAGGAATCAAACAACATCGTAATTATGGTTTTGCCGCCGCTTCTAAGTGAAAAATAGCCTGCATGCGCAATGGCATCTATCGGCATTGCAAGGGCGGTTATTTGCATAAGCGCCGTAGAAAGACCCCTTATATCGCTTGTGGTGTTATATAAAAGAGGAATAAAGTTTGCGCAAAACGCGTAAATAACAGCCACAACAATGCTTACCGCAAACGAAAAGGCCATAAGTTTTTTGCAGTAATCGAGCGCCTCGTTCGTCTTTCCGGAACCTAACACCTGGCCTAAAATAATGCCTATAGCCACGCCTATTGACATAAATGCCACCGAGAATACATTCCAAAACGTGCTTGAAATATTTTGCGCTGCAACCACGTTTAATCCTCTTAAAGAGTAGCTTTGGTTAATAAGAGCAATACCTATTGCCCAAAGGGTTTCGTTAAGCATAAGGGGAATCGCTTTTTTGGTTATATTTAAGCAAAGCTTAAAGGGTATTTTAAGGCTTTTTAAAGCGCCCTTTAAAAAGCTGTATTTTTCGGATTTTAATTTTGTAAAGACTATAATAATTAAAAGTTCGGCAAAACGGGATATAACCGTAGCTATCGCGGCGCCTTTTACCCCGAGCTTGGGGAACCCGAAATTTCCGTAAATTAATAGATAGTTAAACAATAAATTAATAAGCACTGCAGATATTCCGGCATTCATCGGCAAAACCGAATCGTCGCACTCTCTTAAAGTGCTCGAGTAGCATTGCACAAACGCAAACGGCACAAGGCCTAAAAGCATAATGTTAAGATACTCTTTTGCAAATAAAAGTGTTTGCTCGGCCGCTCCGGGAGTGCTCTCACCTTTTAAATAAATGCCGATAAGCGCATTTGGCAAGGTTGCAAACAATGCAATAAAAACCGCGGCAAACAATAAAGAAATTACAATTTTGTACCTAAGAGTGTACCGAATGCCTTCATCGTCGCCTTTGCCAAAATACTGCGCGCCGAAAATACCGGCGCCGGATACCGCGCCGAAAATACATAAATTAAAAACAAATAAAAGTTGATTTGTAATGGCAACGCCGGTCATTTCGTTTGTGCCGATGCTTCCCACCATTACGTTATCAAGCATATTTACAAAGTTGGTTATTAAATTTTGAAGCATTATCGGAAGTGTTAGGGCTACAACCCTTTTGTAAAAGGCCCCGGATCCGATAAAAGATTTTAAAATGCCTTCGTTTTTCAATTTATTTTACGCTCTTTCTCTCAATGATTTTATAGTCGATTTGCGGCAAAGGATTGTTGGTACCGCATACGGTGTTTAAAATTTTAACTCCGGCGGCGCGGCCAAGCTCGCGAAGAGGAAGCTTTACAGCGGTAAGCGCAGGACGAAGGTATTGGTTAAACGGCTTGTCGTTAGCAGATATAATGCTAAGTTCTTTTGGCAAAGAAATCCCGTTTTGCTCGGCATACTCGATAATTTTGTAAGCCATGTCGCTTTTGCTTGTAACAGCGCCGCAAATTTCTTTGTTTTTAAAAATATTTGAAACCGTTGTTTCGTCTAAAATTTCAATCGGTTTTAAATTATAGTATTTAAGGCAGGACAAAAACCCTTCAAGACGCGCTTCTTCGCTTTTTGTATTGTAGCTGGACTTTACATAGCAAAGCTTTGTTATTTCCTTTTTTATAAGGTACTCTGCAGCGATGTAGCCGGTTTTAAAGTAATCACAGTATATACCTTCGTTTGATAAATTGTCGCTTTTTAAAAACACCGAGGGAATATTTAGCGGTTTTAATGCTTTTTTTATGTCCTCTTCGTTGTATTCCGGAATATCTCTGTGAGGCGGTAATACGACAACTCCGCACGGCAAAAACCTTTTTAAAAGATGTGACATGGTTTTTTTTGAAGTGCTTTCCGTATCGGATAAAAGAAGGCTGTACCCGTTTGAATTAAGCTCATATAAAAGTCCCGATAAAAACATAGAAGAAGAGGCGTCAGATACGTCCCAGTAAGACACCAGCGCTATGGTTTGTGTGCTTCCGACGCGCAACATTTTAGCGGCAGAAGACGGCACATAATGCAGCTCTTTTGCAGCGTTAAACACCTTAAGTTTGGTAGCTTTTGTAATTGTTTTGCCGGGAGTGTTGTTAAGCACGTATGACACTACAGATATTGATACGCCTGCTTTTTTTGCTACGTCTTTTATGGTTGCGGATTTTCGCAAAGCATTCTTCCTTTCTAATAACGACAAATATTTTTGTATTCTTCGGTTGGTTCGCCGCCTAAAGTATATAAATAAAGCGGCTTAAGTATTTTTACTTCGCTTTTTGCGCCTTTTTTTGCCTCTATAAGCAAAAGCTTTGGCTCGCTTAAATAGTTTTTCGCTACCGCCTTAATTTTTTTAACCGCCAAATTGCAGTTCGAAAAACATTTTATAACGTCACAAAGGCGCTCGGGTCTAATACATATACAAAGCCTTCCTGAAGGCTTTAATAAAAGGCTTGAAACCCTTGCAAGGCTGTTTAAATCAAGCGTTAGCTCATGCCTTGCGGTGGCTCTTGCCGTGTTATTTGAAACAAGGCCGCCGGCGGCTTTCTTATAAGGCGGATTGCAGATTATAAGCGAAAACGAGCTTTTTTGCAGTACGCCTTCAAACTTGTTTATGTCCATATTGTAAAGCTTTACAGGCAGTTTTTGCGCATCAAAGCTTTTTTTCGCAAGCAAAAAGGCTTCTTTTTGTATTTCTGCGGCGCTAACCTTTAAAAAGGGCTTGTCCCTTAAAATAAGCGCCGGAATAATGCCGCAGCCCGTACCGATATCTAAAATATTGTCCGTGGCTTTCGGGCTTGCGAAATCTGCCAACAGCACCGCGTCGGTGCCGAAGGTATGATTTTCATTAACATAAACAAAGTTTTTGCCTATATCAATTTTTTTCATCATATTCTTTTCCAGCGTACGCCGTCCTTAGTGTCCTCAAGCTCGATACCCATGTTTTTAAGGGTATCTCTTATTTCGTCGGCGCGCGCGTAATTTTTTTCTTTTCTCGCTTTTGTGCGCTCGGCAATCAAAGCTTCAATTTCCGCTTCTAAACCGGCGTCGCTGTCGTTGTATAACAAACCAAGTATGCCGCATAGCTCGCAAAGGGTGTTAAGGCAGGCTGAAAGCTCTTCTTTTAAAGCGCCGCTTGCAACCGCGTTGTTTGCGTTTTTAACAAGTGTAAATATTGCGCCAAGCCCGTCTGCCGTGTTAAGATCGTCGTCTAATGCGGCAATAAAATCGGCTTTGGCTTTTTCAATGTATTCGGGTACACTGCCGCCTTCTTTTGCGGTATCAATTGCAAATTTTAAATTCTTTTTGCAGGTATAAAGGCGCTCGATACTTGAAACGGCGCTTTTTATAACGTCAACCGAATAATTAATGGGACTTCTGTAGTGCGACGCCACCATTATATAGCGTATCGGCTCGTACCCGAATTTTTCCGCCACCTCGCGCACGGTAAAAAAGTTGCCTAGGGATTTTGACATTTTTCGGTTGTCAACGTTAATATACCCGTTGTGCATCCACGCTTTTGCAAAGGTACAGCCGTTGGCGCATTCACTTTGCGCAATTTCGTTTTCGTGGTGCGGGAAAATAAGATCCTCGCCGCCGCAATGAATGTCTATGGTTTTACCTAAGTATCTTCCCGCCATAGCCGAGCATTCAATGTGCCAACCGGGTCTGCCGTTTCCGTAGGGTGATGGCCAGAATGGCTCGCCCGGCTTTGCTTTTTTCCATAAAGCAAAATCGGCCGGCGACTCTTTGTTTGTGTTAATTTCAATTCGTGCACCCGATAAAAGGTCTTCCATCGGCTGATGTGAAAGCTTGCCGTAATCTTTAAATTTTTCAGCTCTAAAATATACGTCGCCGTCGCTTTCGTAGGCAAAGCCTTTGTCAATCAGGGTTTTAATTATGTCTAAAATAGCGTCTATGTTTTCGGTGGCCTTCGGGTGAACGTCTGCCGGAATAATGTTAAGACCTTCTGCGTCAGTAAAAAATTCTTTAATGTAGCGCTCGGCCACTTCTTTTACGGTAATTTTTTCTTCGTTTGCTTTTACAATAAGCTTGTCGTCTACGTCGGTAAAGTTTTGAACGTATTTCACCTTGTATCCGCGGTATTTTAAAAACCTGCGCAAAACGTCAAAAACACATAAAGGCCTTGCGTTTCCAATATGAATAAAATTATAAACTGTCGGTCCGCAGGCGTAAATTTTAATTTCTTTGCCGTTTTCAAGTTCGATTTTTTGGCGTGTTAACGTATCGTATATTTTCATTTTTCAATCCTCTTTTTAAGCTCGTCTATTTCATGCTGCAAACGGCAAAGCTCTTGGCTTACGGGGTCTGGTATATGCACCTGATCAAGCGGGACTCTTTCGCCGTTTAATTTTACAATTCTTGCAGGCACTCCTGCGGCTGTGCTGTTTGGCGGCACAGTATCAAGTACAACGGCGCCTGCGGCTATTCGAGAATTATCTCCAACGGTAAACGGGCCTAAAACCTTAGCACCTGCCGAAATCATTACGTTGTTTCCAATAGTAGGGTGGCGCTTTCCAACATCCTTACCGGTACCGCCAAGCGTTACGCCCTGATAAATAAGGCAGTCGTCTCCGATTTCGGTCGTCTCTCCAATAACTACGCCCGTGCCGTGGTCAATTACAAGCCTTTTTCCGATTTTAGCGCCCGGGTGTATTTCAATTCCTGTTTTTCTAACAGCCCTTTGCGAAATAAGCCGCGCTAAAAACAGCCACCCGTGGCGATACCAAAAGTTTGCCCTCCTGTGCATTCTAATAGCCTTTACGCCCGGATATAAAAAGAATATTTCCAGGCTGTTTCTTGCCGCGGGATCGCGTTCTTTTACAGCGGCAATATCTTCTCTTGCAGTTTTAAAAAACATAGGCACTCCTTTATAAAAAATAAAACCCCTAAAAAAAGGAAAGCCTTTTTTTAGGGAGGCGGGCGCACCCGCTGTTCCACTCCTGTTTATCAATCAAATACCGGTAACGGCGGCTTCCCGTACAAAGATACTGTTGTTTCCCCTTGTCTGCTAAAAGGTGCATTCAACGGTTTCGCTTTTAGAAGTATTTCAGCTTAAAACTTCCTCTCTTAAAAAGCGGTGGACCGGCTACTTGTCCTCATCATCGCATTTAAACCTATTGCTTTATTATATTATATTATATCTTTTATTTGTTTGTGTCAATACATTTTTTATTTTGAACAACGTATATAATGCCCGAAATAACGGTTAATACGGCGGCTGCCCAAAGCATTAAATCCACTAAAACATTCATGCCGGTTTCAATCGCTCCGCCTGCAAAAGTTGCAAGGAAGTTTCCGAAATACCGCGCGCTTAAAAACTTGAAGTACTCAAAAAACATGGCGGTAATAATTGCAACCATCTGCATAACCGTTTTAAATTTACCGTAGCGGTTTGCGGCAATAACAGTTCCGGAAGCCGCAGCGGCAAGCCTAATGCTTGAAATAACAAACTCGCGAAACAGCACTAAAAAGGTAATTATTACAATACCCTTGCCGATACCTAAAAATATAAATCCCAAAAATGCGGCGGTGGTTAGCATTTTGTCTGCTATTGGATCTAAAAATTTTCCGAAATCGGTTATAAGGTCGTGCTTTCGCGCATAGTTGCCGTCAATCGCGTCTGTAATAGAAGCGCCGATAAATATAAGCGCCGCCAAAAGCATATGGTGTGGAAACGGCAGTATAAGCACCAGTAAAAAAACCGGGGTAAGTATAATCCTTGATAAAGTAAGCCTGTTTGGAATGTTCATATTTTCACCTTAATTTTTAGTGTTTGTTCCCAATAAATCATATTCAAGAGTATCGTTTATAATTACTTCGGCAATATCGCCGGCGTTAAGCTTGTTTTTAGACGTAAAAAATACCTTGCCGTCAATTTCGGGCGCGTCGGATTCGCTTCTGCCGTAATATGCTTTTATATAACCGTCGTACCCTTCAACTAAAACAGCAATTTTTGTTCCGATTTTTTTGCGGTTTAATTCTTCCATAATGCGCGCCTGCTCGGTCATGATGTTTTCGGCGCGGTCAATTTTTGTTTGCTCGTCTATTTGGCCGTCAAGCGTTGCGGCAAAGGTGCCTTCCTCTTTAGAATATGCAAAACAACCGAGCCTGTCAAACTTTACAGCCTTTACAAACTCGCAAAGCTCGCAAAATTCATCTTCCGTTTCCGTTGGATATCCGGCAATAAGGCTGGTTCTTAATGTAACGCCCGGAATTTCTCTTCTTATTTTTGCAATAACGTCCAAAATTTGTTGTTTGGTTGTGTGCCGGCGCATGCTTTTTAAAATGCGGTCGTTAATGTGCTGAATGGGAATGTCAAAATACTTGCATATTTTAGGCTCTGTTTTTACTGTTTCTATTAACTCGTCGGTGATTTTATCGGGATATGTATATAAAGTTCTTATAAATTCTATACCGTCAATTTTGCAAAGCTCTTTTAAAAGGCAGGCTAGCGTCGGCTTTTCTAAAAGATCCATACCGTAAGCCGTGGTATCCTGCGCTATAACCGTAAGCTCTTTTACGCCGTCTGCCGCTAAAAGCTTTGCTTCTTCTATAATGCTTTTTGGCGTGCGGCTTCTGAATTTTCCGCGAATAGAAGGTATTGCGCAATAACTGCACGCGTTAGAACAGCCTTCGGCTATTTTTAAATATGCCGAATATTTAGGGGTTGTAAGAATACGCTCGCCCTCTAAAGGAAGCAGGCACTTGTCGTTAAAACGGTTTTCGTGTTGGCCTTTTATAGCATTATGGACGATATTTGCAATGTTGGAGTTTTCGCCAAGACCTACAACAACGTCCACTTCGGGAATTTCCTCGGTTATGTCGTTTTTGTACCGTTCTGCTAAGCAGCCCGTTACAATAAGGCTTTTTAATTTGCCGTATTTTTTGTAGCTTGCGGCTTCAAGGATTGCCTCAATAGCCTCGCGTGCGGCACTTTCCAAAAATCCGCAGGTGTTTACGATTATAACGTCTGCGTCATCCTCGCGGGGGGTTATTTTAAACCCTTCGTCTGAAAGCTTTTTAAGCATTATTTCCGCATCGACCTGGTTTTTGGGACAGCCGAGCGAAATCATTCCAACCTTATACATCCTGTTCCTCGCAATACTTATTGAGTGCTTTTTTTATATCGTCAAATCCGTATCCGCGCCGCATTAGTGCAGAAATTACCTTTTGCTTGCCGTTTTCTTCCAAAAGCTTTGCGGCATATTTTTTTCTTATTAATTCGGCGCAGTTTTCATAATCCGAAAAATCTGTCACGGAAAATTCTTCTTCAATTATATCTTTTGAAATTTTTTTCTGTTTTAGCTTTTCGTAAATCTCTTTTTCCGAGCGCCCTTCTAAAAGCATTTTTTTAATTAGTCGTTTTGCATAGTTCGCGTCGCAAATATACCCTTTTTGCTCTACTGCGTTTGCAGCGGCAAGCGCAAAGTCATCGGAAAAATTTTTCTTAAGCTTTTCTATTAGCATTCCTTTAGACATATCGCTTTTCGAAACTAAGTATATAGCGCGGTTGTATGCGCGCTTTTCTTCTGAAACGCTGTAAAGATTTAACAGCTCGCTTTCCGAAATATCGTCGCCTTTAGAAAAACCGCTTGCAGCAAACAAAGAATAAAGTATAGGCGGGCTGACAGTGCCGTTGGACAGCATAATTTCTACCAGCCCTTTTTTGTAAACGGTGTTTATTATTTGCATTATTCGTCGTCGTCTACAGCAACGTCAATACTAATAGCTTTTCTCGGGGGTTTTGGATTTGTTATGGCTTCAACCGCGTCCTCGGCAGGTTTTTCACCCGGTTTTAGTCCATGGTGTTTTGCAAGCTTCTCCTCGGTTTTGTTCGCCTTTTCAACGGCTTCCATTATTTTTTCGCGCACTTCGGCCATTTTTTCGGGATTATCTTCAAAATATTTCTTTGCATTTTCTTTGCCCTGGCCAATGCGTTCTTCGTTGTAGTAATAGAAAGCACCGGTGCGCTCTAACACTTCATATTTTACGCCGAGCTCAACAATTTCGCTTTCTTTTGATATTCCTTTTCCGTACATTATATCGAATTCTGCATCGCGGAAGGGTGGTGCCACCTTGTTTTTAACAACCTTTGCTCTTGTGTGCGAGCCTATCATTTCGCCGCCAGACTTTAAGGTTTCAACCCTTCTTATGTCAATTCTTACGGAAGCATAAAATTTTAATGCGCGGCCGCCGGTGGTTGTTTCGTTCGAACCGTAGAAAACGCCGATTTTTTCACGAAGCTGGTTAATAAAAATGGCAACGCAGTTAGATTTTGAGATTACAGCAGAAAGCTTTCTCATCGCCTGAGACATAAGCCTTGCCTGAAGACCCGGCATGGCGTCGCCCATATCGCCTTCTATTTCGGCTTTAGGGGTTAGTGCCGCAACAGAGTCAACAACAATAATGTCGATAGCGCCCGAGCGGATAAGACTTTCGGCAATTTCCAAAGCCTGTTCGCCGCTGTCAGGCTGGGAAACTAAAAGATTGTCAATATCAACGCCAAGTGCTTTTGCATATACGGGATCAAGCGCGTGCTCAACGTCAATAAATGCCGCAATTCCGCCGATTTTTTGGGCCTCTGCTACTGCGTGCAGTGCCAAAGTGGTTTTACCGGAAGACTCCGGACCGTACATCTCGGTTATTCTGCCGCGAGGAAGCCCGCCAATGCCAAGCGCTAAATCGAGAGCCAGCGACCCTGAAGAAATATGTTCTACTGACATAGCCGCATTATCCCCAAGCTTCATTACGGTGCCGGCGCCAAAACGTTTGTCAAGTAAGTTTATTACCGTTTCAAGTGATTTTAATTTTTCGTTTGCCATTATATTTCTCCTTAAAGTGTATTTTGCCTTATAATTTTATTTTATTTATTTAAAAAATTCAATCGGCCAGAGTACCAAAAATCACCCTGTTAATTCCGCTTAAATCTTTAACCGCTTTAGTTATAAGACCTGCATTTTCAAACAATTTTTGTACATCTGAAGAAGTGTCATACCCAACCTCCACAATAATGTGGCCGCCCGGATTTAAAAACGGTATAAATTCTAAAATACGTCTGTAAAACAAAAGCCCGTCCTCACCGCCATCAAGTGCGCACAGAGGTTCGAATGTTACTTCCTTTTGTAAGAATTTCAGGTCCTTTGTTTTTATGTACGGCGGATTTGATAAAATAACATCCACCTTTTCATTCGGCACAAACTTAAAAATATCCTCTTGTATAATTTTTATATTCGAGCGATTTTTTTCTATATTTAGCTTTAAATACTTAATGGCATCCTCAGAGTTTTCAAGGGCGGTCATAAAACAGCCGCTGTTTTTTTCAATAGCTATTGCAACGCACCCGGAGCCCGAGCATAAATCAATAACACGGCTGTCCTTTTTTACAACCTTTAGTGCAACGTCTACAAGGGTTTCGGTATCGGCTCTCGGTATAAGAACGCCGGGGCCTACGCAAAATGGAAGCGAATAAAACTCCCACTCGCCTAAAATATATTGCAGCGGCTCTCTTAAAAGCCTGCGAGCTAACGCATTTTCAAGATCTTTTCCGCTAAATACCGATAGTTGCTTTGCTTCAAATTGAAAATCTTCTATGCCGTAAAGCTTTAATTTTTTTTCAAGCTCGTTCATTTTTTAATTGTGTCGCTTCCGTCATCCGGAATTACGGCGCAAAGGGCGGTAATTGCTACTTCGCACATATCGTCAGAAGGAGGCTTTGTGGTTATTCGCTGCGTCCAAAGCCCGGGAGCCGCAAGAATTTTAGTAAGCGCATTATCGTGTCGGCCGCAGTAACGAATAAACTCATAACCGAGTCCGCAAATAATCGGTAAAATCAGTATTTTAACCGCAACCCAAAGGGGCAAAATTGTTGTAACAACAGGAAAAACCGTCTGCAATAAAAATGTAAACAAAATGCCAACAATAAGCATTACAATCATAAACGAAGTTCCGCAGCGCGGGTGAAACCTGGTTTGTTTTTGCACATTTTCAACTGTAAGCTCTAAACCGTTTTCGTAGCAGGCTATCGACTTATGCTCCGCGCCATGATACATAAAAACGCGCTTAATATCGGGCGTTTTAGACACAAGCACAATATAAAGCAAGAAAATAATTATTTTTAAAATTCCCTCAAACAGAGCGCGTAAGTAAGATATGGAATTTCCGGCGGCACCGTTAATTAAGTTAAACAATTTTGCAGGTAAATACATAAAAAGAAATACTGCAATTACAACACCTAAAACGGTTGCCACAATCATAAGCGCCGAAATAAGTCGATCGGTCGCTTTTTTGCTTTTTTGCTTTTCTTCGTCGGTTTTTTCCGCCAAAGCGTCGTTTAAAACGGCCTCGTAAATCTCGTTTTGCTCCTGCTCGCTTTTGCCTTCGTGCGCGGCCTTGCGTTTTGCCTTTGCCGCCTTTTTTTCGGCGGCTTTTTTATTTTCCTCTTCTTCTTCAAGGTCTGTAAGCCCCGAAAGATCTGCCGAGCGCATAAGCGCCTTATATCCGGAAATAAGTGCGTCAATAAAATTTACCGCACCGCGAATTAGCGGAACTTTAAATACTTTGGATTTATTTATAAGTCTTTTGTCGGACTGCTCCTCTGTGGTTATCGAACCGTCCGGCGCCCTAACGGCCATAACCGTTTTGTAAGGGCCCTTCATCATAATTCCCTCAATAAGCGCTTGCCCGCCTATGCTTGTGCATTTTTTCATACTATTCTCCTTGTGCTTGCGAAGGCTCTTCGTCTTCCGGAGCTACCGGTACCACGATGGTAACTGTTGTTCCAACGCCTTCACGGCTTTCCAAAAACAAAAGCCCGTTGTGTTGTTTCATTATTTCGTCTGCGACAGCAAGCCCTATGCCGCTGCCGCGAACCGTTTTGTTGGATTTAAAGAATTTTTCTTTTACTCGGTCTAGGTCCTGCGCGGGTATACCTACGCCCGTGTCTATAACCTTAATTGTAATACAACCCTCTTCTAAAAACCCGGAAATTAATATTTGACCGCCCTTGTCGGTGTATTTTACGGCATTATCCAAAACGTTTATAAACACCTGTTTTAGCCTGTCGGGATCACCAAACACCGGCGGAAGATTTTCCTGCAAAGAAACAACAAGCTCAATTTCACGTTGCTTGGCAAGCTCGGTATACATTTCGACAGCCTCGTAAAAGGGCACGGAAATATCGCTTTTTCGCATATTTAACGAAAGCCTTCCGGACTGCATCCTTGAAAAGTCCAGCAATTCTTCAACAAGCCCTGAAAGCCTGTCGGTCTCCTTTAAAATAACGTCGAGCGATTTTTGCAACAGCTCTTTGTCCGGGTTTTCAAGCGACATTTTTGCTGTTTCTCCCCAGCCGCGTATTGCGGTAAGCGGAGTTCTTAACTCGTGAGAAACAGACGAAATAAAGTCGTTTTTCATCTCGTCTGTAAGCGCAAGTTCGTTTGCCATGTGATTAATACCGTCGCAAAGCTCGCCTATTTCATCGTCCGATTTTATGTTTATTCTGGCTTTAAAGTCGCCGAGGGCTATTTTTCTGGTAATAACGCTTACTTCGCGTATGGGGTCTACAATGGATTTTATAAAATAAAAGCTCCAAATAAAAATAATTATAAATAAGACCGTCAAAAATACGATTATTCCAATATTTATTAAAACTATCCTTGACTCGGCAGCTTCGCAAGAAACCACCCATCTTACGGCACCGTTAGATCCGTAGCCGAAATCGCTTAAAATTTCGGTACCTGCCATAACGCGCTCGCCGGCGCTGTTTTTTCCGGACCAGGTAGCGTAGCCGCCTGTGGATTCTTTTGCGGCGTCATAATCGGGCATATCATTGTCGATATATAAAAAGCCGCTTGAAGATATAATCATTTTGCCGCTTGAATCAAAAACCTCAATCTCGATTTTGTCTTTGTTGGCAAAGGCTTCAATATATTCGCGGGCGCGCCCTTCAAACTCGGAAGCTTTACAGGATGCCAGCATGTTGTAACCGGTAAAAAGCTCTTCGGCTTGTGCTTTAATATCGTTTTTAATTATATAAGAGGATATTCCGCAAAGGGTAATGCCAACGATAACAAAGGCCGCCAGCGTAACAGACAGCACATTTATAATTAAACGTCTTGTAATTCCCTTTTTGGCAATTTTAAGCATATAAAAACCTACTTAGCGTTCCATTTATATCCCATGCCCCAAACTGTAAGTAAATACCGGGGATTTCCGGGATCGTCCTCTATTTTTATTCTAAGACGTCTAATATTTACGTCAACAATTTTTTCTTCGCCGAAATATTCGTCACCCCAAACCTTGTTTAAAATTTCGGTTCTCGATAGTGCCACATTCGGGTTTTGAAAGAAGAATTCGATAATTTGAAATTCTACCTGGGTAAGCTCTATTAACTGCCCGCGCTTTGACAGTGTGCGTCGTCTTAAATTTAAGGAGAGCTCGCCAAGGGTAATTTCCTCGCTCGGAGCTTTTGCTTCGCTTTGCATTTCAACCCTTCTGTAAAGCGAATCCACGCGCGCCAAAAGTTCGCTAGGAGAAAAAGGTTTTGTAATATAATCGTCCGCACCAAGCATAAGGCCGTTTACCTTGTCCATCTCCTGGGTTCTTGCGGTAAGCATTATTATGCCTAAATTTTTCGAGCGCTTTCTAAGTTCTTTGCAAAGAGCAAAACCGTCCATGCCGGGCATGGAGATATCAAGAAGCGCAATGTCAAAGTCGGGTTCGTTTGAATAAATATCAAGCGCCTCTTCGCCGCTTCCGGCTTCAATAACCTGGTAGCCTGCGCGGGTAAGATTAATAACTTCAAACTCGCGGATCGGAACTTCGTCTTCGCAAACCAAAATTTTTCTCATGTTATCCTCCAGTATTAGACAATAAGCTTAAAACTGTCTTTAAGCAGTTTTTCGGTTACGTTGTATTTAGTGCCGGCCTCGGCTATTTTTGCGGAGTACACATAAACACTGTCACGCGTAAGCTCAAAAAAGCCGTCTTTGTTTTCGCTTTTATAAGATGCCGAATCCTCAACCTTTATGCGGAATAATTCGTTTAACGGTGCGTCCTGCACCTTGTCCCACAAATAAAAAACTCTAAGTTTTTCCAAGGGCAGTCTTTCAACGCCAATGTTTTCCGCCAAGTTTTCCGGAATTACAATGTAATAATTGTCAAGACTGTTTGTCACCGTGTGTGCTACGGCGTACAACTCTGAACCGTTATAATTTACCCATGTGGTCATATAACTCGAGCCTTCGCTGTTAGCCGTAAGAGTAAGCGCCGATAAAAGCGGCACGTCAATCCTGCCGTCGTTATTTATATCGGTAATTTCAGTGTTACCGTCCCTTTGCAATACGGAGTTCATGCCTAACTTGCTGTCAAAAAACGGAGCGACAAGCCGGCCGTCCTTGTAGTAAATAATTTCGGTTATCATACCTTTTGAGGTGTAAGCGTCAACCAACACCGCCGGCTGATCGTTTCCAAGCTTTGAAAGCACCGGCAGGTTGTAAGAATTTACGTTGCCGTCGATAGCGCACAACGCCTCTTCCTTAATGCCGCCCGAATTCAGCGTGTAAAGCGCTGCGGTAGCCGAATTATCCGAAGGGGTGCGATTAATAACAAAAAGCTCGTTTTTACCGTCAACTGTAAGGTCTGTCACAATAAATTGACTGTAATCCTCTAAAAGCCGCTGGCGCATTGTATCAGCCGATATGCTGTAAACCGAAACCTTTTTGTCCACATCGGAATACACCCTGTAACCTACAAGTATTTCCAAAAAGCCGTCTTTTGAAAGGTCGGCAAATTCAACCTTTTCAATTTCTTCAGCAGAATAAAATAAATCGCTTACGGAAACCCAGGTGTCTTTAATGTGTTTAATTAAATTTATGTGGATAGCGGACTCTTCTGAATCGCTTAAGGTGTAAAAAGCAACACAGTAATCTTCTTTTCCGCTTTGCTCAAGGTCGGCAAAAATAAACGCCGAGCGGTAGCTTCCGCCGATAGGAAATTTAAGCTTAAACTTCCCGGCAACGGATTTTTGCAACGCTTCTTTAATAGGCGCAAAATCACCGGTGGGATTAGGCGGAGAAATAAGAGTGTCCGCATTAAAGGGAGAGCTTTTGCAGCCGCAAAAGGTTAAAGCCAGTACTGCCGCAAGCAAAAAAGCGCAAAACTTCTTTAACATACTAATCCCCCTTTTAAATATTTATATCATTATATCATAAACTGTAATTAAATGTAAAGAGTATAGACAAAATTTCCGGGGTCACAAATCGGGTTTTTCGCGAATAGAATAATGTTGAATAAAATAAAAGGGGCAAAAACATGAATAATAAAGATTATTTTTTGGGTTCTAACACCGAAAACGGCTTTTCAGGCTTGTTTGACAGCTTTTATCCTTTTTGTTCCGGCGGCAGATTTTACATAATAAAGGGTGGTCCCGGAAGCGGCAAAAGCAGTCTTATAAAAAGACTTTTAAAGTGGTCAAACAAAAGCCTCGACGAGTGCGAATACTATCCTTGCACTAGCGACCCCAAAAGCCTTGACGGAATGTACAATAAAACCAAAAACTTCGCAATAATAGACGGTACACCGCCACATACCGTAGAGCCGAAATACCCGGGTGCATTTGAAACAATAGTAGATACTGCGGCCGGTTTTAATACTGATAAATTAAGGCTGCATTTATCCGAAATCGAAAGGCTTAACAATGAAATATCAAGCTGTCATGCTAAAGCGTCGATATATATAAAATCCGCCGCCGCATTAAGGCGAAGCGTTTTTTACACAGCACAAAACTTTGTTGATTATAACGCTGTAAAACGCGTAGCAAACGACTGCTTTTCAAATGAATACAAAATTGGAAAAACCGAAGTTCGCCTGCTTTCGGCTGTATCGGTCGGCAAAACCGAGATATGCCAAAATACCGTCAATAGCGTTACCGAAGCATTTATAATCAACGACGAATATAAAGCCGCGTCGAATGCGCTTTTATGCGAGATTATGGATAATCATCTAAAAGCCGAAAAGACGGTTATGCCCTGTTCGGTACTAAGAAACACAACCGAGCATATCATTTTAGGCGGCACAACCGGTATTTTTACAAGCTGTGCTTTCCACGAAATAAAAAAAGAGGGGGCAGCAATGTTGCCCGATATGTATAAAAAAATTCCTAAAAATATTGTTAAAGAACTCTATACCGATAACAACGAAGCATTAAAACTAATAAATCTTGCAGGCGAATCGGTAAAGCGCGCCAAAGCGCTGCACGACGAGCTTGAAAGCTACTATATAAACGCAATGGATTTTGACGTTTTAGATAAACTGTTTGAAAAAATAATTTCTGAAAATTAAAATATCCCCGAAAGCAACGCTTTCGGGGATGTCTTTATTCCTCTGTAACCGCCTCGAAGTCTTCTTTGCCAACGCCGCAAAGTGGGCATACATAGTCATCGGGTAATTCTTCAAAAGGAATTTCGCCGTCATACTCATAACCGCAGATGGTGCATACGTATTTTGTCATAAAAATCCTCCTTAAAATAATCTGGTTTTAAAGCCTATTTGAAATATAGCAAAAGAAAGCTTATTTGTCAATATATAAGAGCCGAATAAATTCAAGTATTTTTTCGCGGTCGTTTAAAAGCCTTCCGTCTGCTACTGCAAAAAGAGCTTCTTTAAGAGCTTTTCCTTTAAGCTTTGGATTTATATCAAGATCGTTTCCGTTTACCGCTAAGTCTTTAATTTTGTAAATAAAATAATCGGGGAGTATTATTTCTTCGCCACAGGCTTTTTTTATTTTTAAAAACACATTTGCGGAAAATTCATCCTCATAAAAAAGCTGTGAAAGTCTTATTGTTTCGGCGTTTAAATACTTGTGTAAAAACGCGGCCGTTTTTTTCTGCCGGGAAGATAGCGCTAACCGGTTTAAACCGGTGGTAAGCTTTGAAAGGAAAAAATAAAATTTTTCGTCTGCGGTTAAAAGTTTAAAGGCCGCTTTTTCTTTGTCTGAAAATAAAGGCAAATCGCCTGTTGCCGTAAAAAACACATCCGAAAAGTTCGAAAGCACCTCAAAAAAAGCCTCTCCTGCAACCGCTTTTTTAAGCTCTTCGGTAATTCTTTCTTTAGAAATGTTTTTTATAAGAGGCGCACAGCGACGCATTGCCAAGGCGGTTTCGCTTTCAATTTTAAAGCAAAGCGCCGACGCAAATCGTACGGCTCTTAGTATTCTAAGAGCGTCCTCTGAAAATCGCTCGTCAGCGTTGCCGACAGCGCGTATAAGTCGCTTTTTTATATCCTCTTTTCCTAAAAGCGGATCAAATATTTCACCGTTTTTATCCATGTAAATGGCGTTAATGGTAAAATCGCGCCGCAAAACATCGCTGTTAATGTTTGAAGCGCTTGTAACGTCCGGGTGGCGGTGATCGCCGTAACCCGATTCTTCTCTAAAAGTGGTAATTTCAAAGTTTGTTCCTTTAAAAATTACCCCGACCGTTTTATAGCGTTCGCCGGATAAATACTGTTTAAAGCTTGAAAAGATTTCCTTTATTTTATAAGGACTTGCGCTTGTTGCAATATCATAATCGCTTGGAATTTTTCCCATAACGATATCCCGCACGGCTCCACCGACTAAAAAAGCCCGAAATCCGTGCGATTCAATAATCCTTAAAACTTCATAAGCTGTGATTAAACCGCTCATATTCGCCTCCCGCTGATTGTATTATATATTTAATATTTATTAATGTCAAATAGTTGACAAAACCCTTCTGTTGTGCTAAAATATCAACAATTTAAAAAAGAGGCAATTTTATGAGTGGTTTTTGCTCCAAAAAAATAATGTCATCAATGTGCATGCCTTTCATGTGCATGTTTTTTGGCGCAACAAAATAATTGCTTTCCTTTTTATCTGTATCTTAGCGGAAAGCTGTGTGCTTTCCGCTTTTTTTAAGGAGATAGTTTATGAAAGACTGGAAAATTGAAACCAAGTGCGTTCAAGGCGGTTACAGACCCACTAACGGCGAGCCGCGCCAGGTGCCGATAATTCAAAGCACCACCTTTAAGTATGACACAAGCGAAGATATGGGCAAGCTTTTCGACCTTGAAGCGAGCGGATATTTTTATACAAGACTACAAAACCCAACAAACGATTTTGTAGCCGCAAAAATTTGCGAAATGGAAGGCGGCAGTGCGGCAATGCTTTTGTCAAGCGGCCAGGCGGCGTCATTCTTTTCGGTGTTTAATATAGCAAGCGCCGGCGACCACGTTGTGTCATCTTCCACTATCTACGGCGGCACCTACAACCTTTTTGCAGTAACCATGAAAAGAATGGGTATCGATTTTACATTTGTCGAACCGGACTGCTCGGATGAAGAGCTTAACGCCGCGTTTAAACCCAATACAAAAGCGGTTTTCGGTGAAACCATAGCAAACCCGGCGCTTACCGTTTTAGATATTGAAAAATTTGCAAAAGCTGCGCATAACCACGGCGTTCCGCTTATTGTGGACAATACTTTTGCAACCCCTGTAAACTGCAGACCTATTGAATGGGGCGCCGATATTATAACCCACTCAACCACAAAATATATGGACGGCCACGGTGGTGCCGTCGGCGGATGCATAGTTGATTCCGGAAAGTTTGACTGGACAAAATATCCCGATAAATTCCCGGGACTTTGCACTCCTGACGAAAGCTATCACGGCGTTGTATACACCGAACGTTTCGGACTTGAAGGCGCCTTTATTACAAAGGCGACCGCACAGCTTATGCGCGATTTCGGTTCCATTCAAGCCCCGCAAAACGCCTTTTTATTAAACCTGGGGCTTGAAAGCCTGCACGTAAGAATGGCGCGCCATTGCGAGAACGGTCTTGCTGTTGCAAAATTCTTAAAAAATGACGATAGAGTTTCCTTTGTAACATACCCTTCTCTTCCCGGAGACAAGTGTTACACTTTGGCACAAAAATACCTGCCAAACGGCAGCTGCGGCGTTGTAAGTTTTGGTGTAAAAGGCGGCAGAAAAGCGGCCGAAAACTTTATGAGACACCTAAAAATTGCCGCTGTTGAAACCCACGTAGCAGACGCGAGAACCTGCTGCCTGCACCCGGCATCGGCTACACACCGCCAGATGAACGACGACGAGCTTAAAGCCGCCGGAGTATCACCGGATCTTATTCGTCTTTCCTGCGGAATTGAAAACGCGGAAGATTTAATTGCGGATATAGACAGCGCTCTTTCCAAGATTTAAAAAGGATGATTTAAATGCCAATAAAAATCCCCGACAATCTGCCTGCGGTTAAAACCCTTAGAGATGAAAATATATTTGTAATGACCGAAAAGCGGGCGATAATGCAGGACATAAGACCTCTTAAAATTTTATTGCTTAATTTAATGCCGAAAAAAATAGAAACCGAGACTCAGCTGTCGAGGCTTTTAGGCAACTCGCCGCTTCAGGTGGACCTTACTTTAATGCACACTAAAAGCCACGAAAGCAAAAACACCGCGCGTGAGCATCTTATTACATTTTATAAAACGTTTGACCAAGTAAAAGAGCAAACGTTTGACGGCATGATTATAACCGGAGCTCCCGTAGAACAAATGAAATTTGAAGATGTTGAGTATTTTCCGGAGCTTTGCGAAATTATGGAGTGGAGCAAAACTCACGTTCATTCAACACTTCATATTTGCTGGGGCGCGCAAGCGGGGCTTTATTATCATTTCGGCATTAAAAAGCATGAGCTGAAAGCAAAGCTTTTCGGCATTTTCCCGCACAAAGCGGATTACAAAAAATCTATACTTTTTCGTGGGTTCGACGATGTCTTTATGGTGCCGCATTCACGGCACACAACGGTGCTTCGTGAGGATATCGAAAACACTCCGGGTCTTAAAATTTTGGCGTCCGGCGAAAAACCGGGCGTATTTGCGGTGTCCACCAAAAACGGACGTCAGATATTTATTACCGGTCACCCTGAGTACGATGCTAACACCCTTAACGAAGAATATTTAAGGGATAAAAACAAGGGACTCTTAATTGATATTCCCGAAAACTATTTTTTAAACGACGACCCTTCAAAAAAACCGATTGTATCCTGGCGAAGCCACGCCAACTTGCTTTTTTCAAACTGGCTAAACTATTTTGTATACCAAACAACGCCGTACGACGTAACAAAGATAAAATAAAGAGATGGCTTGGGCGCATTCACATAAGGATGATTAGGTTTTGAGCGGTTGTTTTCCGCTTAAGCCACATAAAAACTGCAGGGAATCCGACAGGATGCCCTGCAGTTTTTAAATGCCCTAAACAAAAAACATCTCGCTCAAAACTGCGTGCACCGCAAAAGCAAAGATTTTTGTGTCATACAAGGCATAAATAAGCGGGCATCCTATCGGATTCCCGCTTATTTTAACAAAGTATGGTGCAAAAGACCCGCTTTGCTGCTTATTCTCCTTTTGTGAATGCGCCCTTATGCCATCTCTTTTGTTTTTTCTATAAGCGCTTCGTACGCTTTTTCAATATCGTCAATGCCTTCTACAGTCTTTTCCATGGGGCAAATATCGGTACCGTCACGGTTAATTATTTTATCGACAAGCTTTCCGTACGAATACGGAATTTTAGCGCATTTAAGTATTTTAGCGCCGGGTCTGCTTAACACTTCGGCGTAAACCTTTTTAACGCCGCCCTTAACCATAAGCATTGCGGCTGCTTTGCCTACGATTTTATCTGCAACAAACGCGCCGTTTAATATGCCGCGCTCGTCTTTTAACCATTCTAATATCGGCTTTATGCCTTTTAAATGCGACGTTTCGGTTATATTTTGCTCTTTGTTTATAAGCACAGCCGAGGCGTTTTCTTTTTTAAGTGCGCGTTTTGCCTTTTTAATGGTGGTAATCGGCGCGCGGTTTATAACTTCGACTATTGCCGGAATTAAAATCAGCTGAATAATAATGCCGGCAATTCCGGTTGTAACTGCAGATACAACCGCCGCAACGGGGCTTTGGAAGCCTTTTATTTTTACTCCGAACACATCGAGTGCGCAGAAAACCGAAACAAAGTACACAAGCCTTCCGGAAATCATTGCCAAAACAAGCGATAAAACGCTGTTAAGCCTTAATTTTTTGTAAAAAAGGCCGGAAAAAAATCCATACGCAAAAAGCTCGAATATCATAAAATATAACCTTGGAACCGGCGGCATGCCTGTTAAAAGCGAGCTGATTATAGGGGTGACGGCACCTATTATTCCGCCGTATATAGGGCCTGTAAAAAAGCCTGCCAAAAGAACGGGAATATGCATAGGAAGCAAGGTGTTCCCCATTGCCATTCCAAAGCTTAAGTGCGCTATTTGCGGTAAAAGCACGCCAAGCGCCAAAAATAATCCTGCAAGTGTAATTTTTTTTGTGTTGCCCATCTTTTTCTCCTTTTTAATAAAAAAAGGCATACGCGTTTCCCTTCTGGGAAAGAGTATACCTAAATATATTATAAAAAATTTTTAATGCTTCAGCATTTCGGGCTTCCTGCCGAAAAGATTATACTATAAAAAAGTGCCGCTGTCAAGTAAATACGTCCGCGTAACTTCACGCGGACGTATTTGGCGTCCGGCGAAAAACCGATTGTATCCTGACGAAGCCACGCCAATCTTCTTTTTTCAAACTGGCTCAACTATTTTGTATATCAAACAACGCCCTACGATATAACCGAAATAAAATAAACGGGAAGGTCACCCTTCCCGTTTATTTGTTTAAAAGTTTTTGAGCCCAATATTGAGGCAAAACATACTCTTTATCGTAAATTGTGATAGAATATGCCAAATCGTTATATGACTTTATATCCATTGCAACTGCCACATGAGGTTCTTCTTTAAAAAAACCGTATAGCACAGCACAATAGTAGCAGTTTTCGAACATTCCGTCAGGCCTTCTAACTAAGTCGTATAGACCGGTGTCATCAGGATCTTTTTGCGAACGTATATAGCTTAAAAAGTCGGCCGTTTCAGCCTTTCCGCTGATTACTTCGCGGATATTATCAGAACTTTGATTATAGATTGATCCGGTCATCAAAATACCCATGCTCACACAATTGTCTACAGAAAAATCGAATGCGGGCAAATCGGTTTTGCGATAAATACTAAAAAACTCACTGTTTTCGTACATGATCAATATGTTTTCGGTAGGATCATTTTTAATTGAAAAAAATCCGTTTTGAAAGATTTCATCTAAATGTTGAAAGGTCTTTTCTTCGCCTTTTATGTTTCCTTTAAACTCTAATTTGCCAAGGTAGTCAAGCTCTCCCTCATGAGCTAAAAATGTGTATTCAACATTTAAGGGGCTTATGAAGTTGCCGTTATCTGTTTTTGTAAATTCAACTTTTGTTTTTTCACAAGAACAAAGTGATAAAATAAAAAATAAAGAACAAACTAAACAAACCCACTTTTTAAAAAAACGGGTGTTTCTCACTATTAACCACCTCTCGTTAGTTTATCAGCAATATGCCGGCCGATACTTTATAAGAATTGCCGTTTTTATAAATGCAAAATTAACTATATTTAGTTTAACACGGTGCATAAAACTATTCAAGCGCTATGTTTGAACTAAGCTTTAAAGCACCAAAATTAAAAGCTGCCGATTTTTTATCGGCAGCTTTTTTGGCGCCCACGGGGGGATTCGAACCTCTGACCTGCCGCTTAGGAGGCGGCCGCTCTATCCAACTGAGCTACGTGGGCAAATTTTTATAAAGCGGTTAAATTTTTACGCATTTCTTATGCCATATTATTGTACAAAAGTATCGAAAGTTTGTCAATAAAAACATTGCTTTTATAGTATATTTATGTTATAATAGCTACCTAAAAGATAATTACTAAGAAAGGCTTTTTGGTGTTAGAATGAAAAAGGTTTTAAGTTTTATCATATTTCTTTCACTGCTGTTTGGAATGTTCTATTCCGTACCGGTTTCGGCGGCAGCGCCCATAAATGAGCCGGTAAATTATTTTAGTGAAGGCGATTTTGAAGTCTTTTCTCCCGGTATTCATATGGCTCACTCGGTTGTTGACGGGCTGTGGGTTCGTGACGGCTGGCACTCGGGTGTTGGCGGCGAATGGACAAAAGGTTATATTTCCGATGAAAAAGCGCACAGCGGAAGTAAAAGCATTAAAATAAACGGCAGAAACAACTACATATTAAGGGACCTTGATGTTGAGGCCAACACCGATTATGTCTTTTATTTCTATTATAATTTTGAAGCTTATGAATGCACATATGAGGGAGCCTCCTATCAAATGGCTCAGCGGTTATACAGTGTTGTTGCAGCAGAAGAAAATGCAGTATACGGCAGTACCGGCGGCGGATGGTCAATTACACCGATTAAAACTCAGTATTATGACGGCAGCAAAAGAAGCGGCGCCATAGCTACAGTTAACAATAAATGGACCAAAGTAACCTTCGAATTCAATTCCGGTAACAGAACAAAAATTCAGCTTGGAATGTTGTATGTAGATTACTGCAGCAATGATGATATTCCGGAAGCCAGTCGCGAACACCGCAAAGTATATTACGACGATTTTCAGCTTTATAAAAAAGCCGACGTAACAAACGGACTGACCGACGGGTCGGCAGTTCCGGGAATAATATATAAGGGAGCATCGTTAAGGGTTGTCGGAAGCCCGGCATTGCGTTTTAAAACCGCTGTTAATGTTGATGCTATAAAAGAGGATTACGGTAGCAGCTACAATGTTGTAGAGCTCGGCGCTTCGGTTATAAGAACCGATTATTTGTCCGGCAAACAACTTTTACCGGATACAAGCTACAGCTATCTTGGCGCAACAAAACAACCCGTTACCGCCACGTTATGGACTTTGAACGAGGGCGCTTTTGTAAGCGGAAAAGATTATGAAGCCGTGCTTGTAAACATAGCATCCAAAAACTACGGCAACTATTACAGTTACCGCCCGTATGTAAAAATATATAATGGGTCTAATTACATTACGCTGTACGGAACGACCGAAAAGGCTTCGATAAGCGATGTTGCAATGCTTGCCGTAAACTCCAAAAACGCTACTACGCAGGAGTTTAGCGAGAATGTTTTTACAAGAGAGCTTGTAAACGAACGTTACATCTCAAAGCTTACTCCAAACGAAATGGTTGTTGACAATGCTTCCGAGTATTATAGTACAGACGCCATTAATATGAGTTGGACGGTTTATCATTTAACCGCGCTTATGCATAATACCACCGGCAGAAACTATACCAGAAAACAAGCCTATGACGAGTTTGACAGACTTAAAGACGCCGGCATTAAAAACGTTAGAACCATGTTTCGCTCTATTTGGGCTACAGGCGAAGACAATGCAACGCTAAGAGCCAATTATAAGATGTTTGAAAACTACAATTACGAATTTTCCGGTTGGGATTTTGAAACCGATGAAATGCAGGCCTTTTTAGAGGCGGCGCTCGCCATTCAAGAACGCGGCATTACAGCGGGACTTCAGTGTGGCTGGTATTTGCCATGGTTCTATAAAGAAGCCCCTAACGAGTGGTATCAGGAATGCCCGTATCTACACGGAAACGGCGACGATTACTACGGTGAAAGCGAAGGCTATGACTTTACCGGCATGACTGACGAGGAAATAAGATTGACTAAAGCCGGACTTAGACTTGGCGAGTTTTACAGCCAGGCATTAGCATACTTTAGAAGTCGCGGCTGTACAAATTTAAAATATATGTTCGTATTTACCGAGCCAACTAACAATACAACCTTAGGCTTTGGCGGATATTGGGATGCATACATAAGAATAATCGAAGCAATGCATGACAAAATGGTTGAAAAAGGCGAGCGTTCTACAGTTAAGTTTATAGGCCCTAACCAAGCTTGCATTTATCCCACACAAGAAGATTTAACCATGTTAAAATATGTGCTTGTAAATATCCGCGATCAATCGATAATCGATATTTATTCCACCCATATAACGCCGATGGGCTTAATTGACAATACAGGCCTTCATGACAGCGATTTTTGTTGGACATACTGCGATTTGTGGTTTGAATCGCTTCAAAGAATAATGAGCGACTATTGTTATACCGGCGCTCCGCTTATTTCAGACGAATGGGGAGTATCTTCAAGAAATTACGAACTGGAAGATCAATGCTGGATAGCAACAAGCTCTGCTGTAGGCTTAATAGCCAGCCAAAAGCATAAATACAAAGGCATTTCATACTGGCAAATATTTGACCAGTTGTGGTGGCAGAGCACAAGTAATTCGGTAGAATTTACCGACGGTGTTCACAGGACCGGCACAACAAACGCTATAGTTGAAAGCTATTCGCCTTACGGCTCCTACTACGGTATTTCGCTTATGACTAAATACCTACGCGGGTGCACAAACGTTATTAACAGCAACTTTAGATATAACGACGAGCTATACTACACCGCTAATGAATCGGATGATGGAATTATGACAATTGTAGTAACCAATACCGGCAAATCATCAAATTACATTAAGCTTTCCTTTACAGAAGATATAAATAAAACGCTAAATCGTCACCTTTTCGATCCGGCGTCTACACACCCGACAGATGATGCGCAGTTAGCATTGACAGACAGAAGCTTTAATGTGACTGATGAACTGGTAGATGTAATTCCTTCCGGCGGTATTGCCGTATACACCACAAGAATCGACTAATTATATAACCACCTACAGACTCTTTTTAGGGTCTTTAGGTGGCTTTTATATTTATTTAATTTGACTTTTCGGGAGGAGTCAAAATGGGAAAAATAAGTATGCAAGAAGAAAAGATTTCACTAAAAGGAGTAACATTAGAGGATGTTTTGTATCCGACATATGATCATTCCGGCAATCTTGTAAAAGACGGCACGGCAGAAATGCTTCCGACGGGCAAACACATTTATTATTTGTATAATAAATGGTACCCTGAAGATTGGGACAGTGACGAAGCATTTAAGGTTTATGCTAAGGTTCAAAAAGAGCATTTTCATTCGGCAGACTGTAGTTTTTTATGCGATTTTAGAAATCAGTTGCTGAGAAAAACCGCAGAAGTAAAGCCTAACACCGAATATGTTTACTCTTTTTATTACTATATAAAAAGCGACGATACGGGTAAAAACAACCCGAAGCTTGACTTTGTTTGCGCAGCACCGAACAGTTCGCGCTTTACTGCTTCCAATGGCGAATTTTGGATGAAAAAACCATTTAAATTTGATTATTTTGACGGCTATGGCAATTTAGACGCCCCAACCGTTTACGATAAATGGCAAAGGGTAGATTTTTGCTTTAATTCCGAAAACAACGAAAAGGTTAAAATTGCAATAAAATATTCTTCCGGAAACGACCAAACTGCACCCATATACCTCGACGATATCGGCCTTTACGAAAAAGAATTGATAAATTGCGGTAAAGTAAATCTGGAACCGGCACTTGGAATATCCGCACAAAAGCTGTCACTAATTAACGAGGACGGTCTTGGTATTAGGTTTAAATTTAATGTTGATTTCGAAAAGCTTTTAAGCGAAAACAAGGGCGCAAAAGTTTTAAAAATAGGTGCAGTTGCCGCAAAAAGGGACGATTTATGCGGCGATCCTCTAACTTTAAACAACGCTTTTTTTGATGTTGTTTTATATAAAGAAGACGAAGCTGCAAAAAAGACATACACAGTCGATTTGCAGGATATTTCAAAAGAGAACATAAGCCGCGAATATCTTGTAAGACCGTATGTTGTGCTTTCAAACGGCAAAACCCTTTATGCCTCGGCTTATTCGGGCAGTTTAAAAGAATTGCTGATGATTGCAATAAACGATAAAAACCCGGACGAAAGCTTTGTTTTAAGCGAGCAACAAGAAGACGAAATATTAAAGCTTTTAAAAAACATAAAAACCGAAAATCTTCCCGTTTATAATGATATGCCGTACTACGGTCAAACAATGGGCGCACTAAATGCCGCCGTGTATCACTTAACAGCCTACATGAAGGACGACGCCGGCAGAAATTATACGCAAAGTATGATCGACGAAGAGGTAAGGCGCATTAAGGATTTAGGTCTTACTGCTGTTCGTGCAATGTTTCGCTCTACGTGGTCGGTTCCTGAAGACGAAGAGTTTTCCGGCTGGAATTTTGACAGCGAAAACATGAACGCCTTTTATAAAGGGGCGCTTGATATGCAGAGTATAGGTGTTGACGTAATTATTACCTGTGGCTGGATAATCGATTATTATGCGTACGATGAGTTGCCCTTTTTGTGGTACCGCGATCACCCCTATCTTCGCGGTGAGGGCGAGGACTTTTACGGCGAAAGCAAAAACGCAGATTTTACCGGTCTTAACAAGCACCAGGTTCGCATAAAAAAAGCTTCGCTTCGCTACGGCGAATGGGTTTGCAGAGCCTTAAAAGAATTTAAAAAGCGCGGAATAAATAACATTAAATATCTTTTGTGCTTTACCGAGCCCAACATATTTAGTATCGAACGCGGCTGGGCGCCTGATTACGTGCAGATGATTATAGGCTTAAACGAAAAGCTTAAAGAGCACGGTCTTCGCGATACGGTAAAAATTATGGGGCCAAACCAAAACCCGATAACGCTTGACAATAAAAATCAACTTTTATTAGATTATTGCCTTAAAAATTTGCCGGATAAAGATATGATTGACATTTACACCGATCACACCGGCCCGGGACTGACAGGTCTTAGCGAAGAGGATAATCAAATTCCCGGAACATCCTTTAACTATTACGATATGGCATTTAAAAAGTTAAATAATATTTTAGAATATAACGGTGTTAACAAAACCATATATTCCGACGAATTTATCGGCGGCAGACTGGATTTCCCCGCCAAATGGCGCAAGCATTTAGGCCCGCAAATGGTAGCGGGGGCAATCGCGGGGCTAAAGAATAAAATAATGGGCATTTGTTACTGGGAGGCGTTCGATCAGCTTTGGCCGTCGTGCCACTCTAATAACGAGGAATTCGCCGACGGATATCACCTTGTTGGCAGCGCTCCAAGTCTTCTTAAAAGCTATGTTCCGCACATTGAATACTACGCACACGGAATATTTACAAAATTTACCAAAAATTTACATAATATAACAAAAACCGATTTTAAAGTAGGGGAAGATCTGTTTTATGCGGTCTTGTCGGACGATAACGGCAATATGACTGCGGCAGTTGTTAACGAGGGCAATAAACCGAAAGCCATTAATGTTAAATTTAATAAAGAAGTAAACGCCGAAATTTTCCGCCATATGTTTGATCCGCGCACAACCGTGCCGACAGAAGAGGCGAAGCTCGCCGGTATCGACAAAACCTTTAAGGTAAAAGACGCATTATTCGATATTGTTCCACCGTGTTCCGTTACGGTTTATACAACAATAGTAAATAAATAAGGAGAGAGAAATTATGAAAATTTTGGATATGAAAGAAAGTCCGTTTTATCTTGATATAAAAAGCAGGACAACTACCATTCCGCACGACTATAAACCCTATAATTTAATTAAAAACAGCAGTTTTGAAAATTTAGTCAACGATTACAGATATATATATTATATGTGTAACGACTGGTATAACGACGGTTGGTGCTGCGGCGACGGTTTTAAAGCAAGAGCCAAGGTTTCAAATAAGCTTTCGCATAGCGGCAAACACAGTCTTGAATGCGAATTTAGGAATTTAGCTTTGCAAAAAGTTACCGAAGTAAAACCCGAAACCGACTATGTATTTTCGTTTTACTACTATATAAAAAGCGATGAAAACCCCGCAAAATGTGCAAAGCTTGATTATGTGGGCGTAGCCAACCCCGAAGCCGAAGTAACTGCCTGCAACGGCGAATGGTGGAAGGGCGGAATGTTCACAACCGTTTATTTTGACGGTTACGAGCAAAACGGCATTAAAACCGTTTACGACAAATGGCAAAGAGTAGATTTAAAGTTTAATTCCAAAAAACACAAAAAAATTAAGCTTGCCATAAAATATTCGGCAAGCCATTTCGAGACGCCGCCTATTTACTTAGACGATATTTGTCTTATAGAAGAAAGCATTTTAAATTCGGAAAACTCATTGCTTGAAGTACCGTCCGGAATAACACTAGAAAAGGTAAGCTTAAATGTTTTTAGCTGTACAGGCTTCGAGGCGGATTACACGCTTGACAGAGCAAAGCTTTTAAGCGAGTTTGACGGCTATGCATTAAAAGAATATGGCGTTTTAGCTGAATATGCCGAAAAATTAAACGGCATGCCGCTTGTAAATTCCGAGCATAAAGTCGTTCTTGAAATTAAAGACGGTCTTCAAGAGGTTTTGTTCTATAATATTTCCAAGGAAAATTACAAAAAGGATATTATAATAAGGCCTTATGTTGTATTACAAGGCGAAGAAGAAAAGCTTTTGCTTGGCGACGAAGCTTTAATTAGGCCTATTGAGCTGTTGCTTCCTGCAACATACAATAAAATATTTGACGAAATAAATGTTGAAGATAAGGAAATTATCGACGAAGTTTATAAGCTTTCAGGTGATACAAATCACGTAAAGCTTCCCGTTTATAATGATAGAGAGTATTATCACAATACAATCGGTGCTATGAATTCCACGGTTTATCATATGACGAGTTATTTTGACGACGACATGGACAGAAAATACACTCCCGCTATGATAAAAGAAGAAAACCGCAGAATAAAAGATACCGGCATAAAAATTGTGCGTACGATGTTTCGTTCTACCTGGTCGGTTCCTGAAGACGAGGAGTTTTCCGGCTGGAATTTCGAATCGCCTCAAATGCTTGCATTTTATAAAAACTGCCTTGATATGCAAGAAATCGGCGTTGACGTAATGATAACCGCCGGTTGGCTTCTTGATTTTTACGCGCAGATTGAAAAAGAGCATATCTGGTACCGCGACCATCCGTATCTGTACGGCGAGGGCGAGGATTTTTACAACGAAAACGACGGTTACGATTATTCAGGCGACGACGAATACCATAAAAGGATAAAAATAGCTTCTCATCGCTATGGCGAATGGGTTTGCCAGGCTTTAAAGGCTTTTAAAGAGCATGGCGTTAACAATGTAAAGTATGTTTTGTGCTTTACAGAGCCCTATGCTTTTATGCGCACCAAAGAGGGCGACTGGATGTGGGCAGACGTTCAGATGATTGTAGGCTTAAACGAAATGTTAAATAAATACGGACTTCGCGATACGGTTAAAATTGTAGGCCCCAATCAAAGCCCCTGCAATATTAAAAATAAAGAAGACCTTTTGCTTTATTATGTTCCAAAACACCTGCCGGACACTAAAATGATAGATATTTATTCCGACCACTCGGGCAGAGGACTCGACCCTTATATGGATATGTATTCTCTCGTTACCGATAAAGTCGAGTACGAATATTATTATAATTTCTTTAAAACCATGACCGGGCATCTTCGCGATGCGGGCGTTAAAAGCGATGTTTTTTCAGATGAATTTTTAGGCGGCAGCTATCGCTATCCTGCTTATTTGCGCAAATATCTTGCATGCCATATGTTGTCAGGATGCGTTGGTACAATGCAGGCAAAAAGTATGGGTATTTGCTACTGGCAGTATGCCGATCAGCTTTGGCCAAACGGTCACGGAAACACCGTAGAAATGCGCAACGGTTTCCACTCGGTAGGTTCTATGCCGAGTCTTCTTAACAGCTTTACTCCGCATACCGAGTATTACGGACTTGGAATTTTTACAAAATACACCAAGGATATGCCGCACATTTTAGACTGCAATTTTAGAACCGACGAACAGCTTTATTACTTAGCACTGTGCGATGATGACGGTAATATGACTGTTGCGGTAATTAACACTTCGTTAAGGCCGCTTGCATTCGACGTAGAATTTAAAAAAGACATAAATCTCACATTTGACCGTTACTGCTATGATCCGGAAAACACCCGCCCGGACGACAGGGCGCGACTTCCGAAAGCCGACAAGGTTATAAAATGCAAGAATAAGCTTTCCGATGTAATAGCGCCGCTTGGCGTCACGGTTTACACAACCAAAAAAATAGATTAAAAAAAGAGAGCCTTAAGGCTCTCTTTTAATTTATTTTATCAAATACTTCAAGCACTTCTTTTGGGCTTGCGGCTCCCGTGGTTCCTATTTGTAAAACCACTATGTTTGCCACGAGATTTGCAAGCTCAGCCGCTTCTTTGGCTGTAGCTTTCGCACAAAGCGCCGCCGTCATAGAGGCGGAAACCGAATCTCCCGCGCCAACAACGTCAATTTCGCAGTTTGTTGGAACTGCCGGGGAAAGATCGAATTCTTTACCGTCAAAAGTAAGAATGCCGCTTGCTCCGCATGAGACTATAACCGGGCGCCCGGTTTTATTAAACACATTTTGCATGCATTCTTTAATAAGATTAAAGTCGGGCTTTGTAGGCGGCTTTTTATTGAATGCCGAAACTATTTCCAAATCGTTGCATTTTACAATTACGTCGTTGTAATTTCTCGGCGCTACGCGGGAATCGCACAACACATAAAGATTTTTATCTTTCGCCGCTTCTTCTAAAGCCTTTTTTACCGTTTTATTTATAACGCCCATGTTCGGCTGGTCGAACTGGTCGGTAATTATAATACCGTTTGAAATTTTAGCAGCATTTATAAAGTTTGCGGCAACCTTTATACTATCAGCTTCGGCGGCACCCTCGCGACTTCTAATATCTAGACGTGACAGTTCCTTGCCGTCCTTCATGGGTTTTGTGTAAACGGGCGTCATATAGGTTTTACTTTTTACAAGACCGTCTGTGTTGCAGCGGCCTTTTTTTAATGCGCGTTCAAGCTCTAAACCGTCGCCGTCGTCGCCTATAAGGCTTACACAGTTTATAGTGCCGACTCCGAGTTTGCTTAAATTCATGCAAACGTTTGCGGCGCCGCCGCAGGAAAGCCTGCGCGATGTAATTTGATGCGCGGGAAGCTTGGTCTCTCGTGAAATTTCTTCAAGAGCTGAATCGATATAAAGGTATTTGTCCAGGCAATAATCTCCTACAACGGTGATTGTAAGTTCGGGAAATTTGTTTAAAATTTCAACAAGTCTTTCTCTTTTCATATTATCACCTATAGTGCGTTGCCAAAAGCGGCGATTATTTTTTCCGGTTCGGAAAAATCTGCTATGCACATGCCTGCACCGGCACGAAGCAACTTTTGACGTTTGTGCTCGTCTAAATTTCCGGGGTGCTTTTCGTCGGTTGCAACGGCAACACCGTAACCGCCGGCATTGTTTGCAAGTTCAATTTCCACATATCCGTCGCCAAAAGCCACAAGCTCGTTCCCGTTAAAATTATCGCTTTCTAAAAGCTCTTTTATTACAAGCTCTTTCGAGCAGTCAACGGCGGCGTCTTTAGCGCCGTAAATACCGCCGTCAAAAAACTCGGTAAAGCCTAAAAGCTCAACCTCTTCTTTAACCTGTGGCTCGTCAGTACCGCTTGCAACAAACATTTTTACTCCACGATTTTTTAAAAGGGTTAAAAACTCTCTTGCGCCGGTTACGCATAAATCATCTTTATTAATTGTGCCTGCGCGAAGGCCCTCTCTGCGGTCGTGAATTTTTTCCATAAGGCGGCGTAAATATTCGTCCTTGTAATATTTTGGAGTTTCCGGTTTTCCGCCGCGGCGCGCCACTTCATCACATAGAGCCATACACTGGAAAATGGTTTGCTTTCCTGTTAGTCTGTCTACAAACTCGGTAACAATTTTTTCGGTTTTTGCTTTGTCCTCTTTTATGGGAGTGTCCTCTAAAATCTCGCAAAAATACGGAATCATTACCTGCTGCCAGCCTTCACGAATAAGGCTTATTGTTCCGTCAAAATCGAAAAGTGCGTTTGTAAAATGAAAATTTTTACTTGGATCTTTAATAATTTCTATTTTTTGCATAATATCGCCTCTAAGTTACTGTTATTATTTCAGGACCTTGCTCGGCTATTGTGTTTAAACATTCCTCATCTGCTTCGCCGCCTGTTATTACACATGAAAGTTTGCTTGCGTTTACACAGTGTATAAATCCGTTTACGCCGATGCGGTCGCTTTTAATTATACATACCGTTTTTAGTGAATTTTCAATAATTGCTTTTTGAAATGCCGCGGTCTCCGGCGTTCCGTTTGAAAGCCCGAATTCTGCTGAAAGCCCGCTTCCTGTAGTAAAATACAGGTCGTACCGCAAATTTTTTACAAAGCTTATTGCAATGTCGTCAACGGCGGCCCCCGTTTTTCGCATTTTTCCGCCGACTATATATGTAGTTATATACTCATATTCCCTTAAAATGTCTGCCAGTATAATTGAATTTGTAACCACCGTTATTTTAATAGTAGAGGGTAGGTACTGCGCCATTAAAAAGCCGAGCGTTGCGCTGGTTAAAAACACCGTATCGCCATCGCGTATCATTTTAACTGCACGCCTTGCTATTGCCTGGTCTTCTTTGGTGCCTTCACCAATATCGCGAACAGTGCTGTACGTAGGCTTTATGCCCACCTTCGGAATGGGGATAGCTCCGCCGTGCGTGCGCTTTAAAAGCCCCTTGCTTTCTAAAATTCTAAGATCTCTTCGCGCAGAGTCTGAAGATACTGAAAAACGCTCTTGAATATCGCTTAAAACTATGCGCCCGTTTTTATTCAGCATGTTTAAAATTTCCGCATGTCGCTCTTCAATAAACACCATATCACCTCTTTTGCTAACATAATAGCACAAACATTAACATTTGTCAACATTCATTAACAAATATGAAGGTGCTTCCATTAAATATTACAACTTGTAATATTTTTGAATATTTTTAAAAATTTTTCCGTATAATAAACTTACAGGAAAATATAGGTTTAGAATGAAATTTATTGAAATTTATCCTTATTTTTCTCGATTTTTAATAAAAAATGCTTAAAAAGCATTAAAAAACACCCAAAAATGTCGATATAATTGACAAACATTAGTTAACTTGCACAACCGAATTGTTAAAAAATAACAATTTTTACCCCAATTAATAATTATTACAAGTTTGTAACTAATGAAAATGCCGATATTTTTCACAAAATTTCGTTACTTTGCACATTTAAAAGTCAAAAAATATACTTGTGAAGGAATATTTTGCCATTTATAATGGTAAATGTCCGGAAAAGGAGAACTATATGGTATTTAAAAACATTAAAAGAAAGGCAAAAAGGGTTCCAAGCGGACCTGTGCATTTCATAACATTTGTGTGCATGGTATTGTGCGCCGCCGTTTTAAGCACGTCGTCGTTAGCGGGGGCAGTAGGCGTAAACTTTTATCAGGTACACGATGGTGAAAAAACCGTAGATCTATATGCGCTTACCGATAAACCTCGCGATATTCTTGCTATGGCAAGCGTAACATTAGGAAAAGACGATAAGATTTTAAAAGACGGTAATCAAATTACAGTTGAGCGCGCCTTCCCGGTTACACTTATTAAAGGCGACAATATGGATGTTGTTTTTACAACCACTACAACAGTAGAAGAGCTTCTTATTAAAGCGGGGATAGAAATTAACGAAACTCTTTCCTGCGATAAAGATTTAAAGGCTGTTCTTAATACCGCCACAGAAATCGGCATTACAGTTACTGAGGTTAAGCAAGAGGTAAAAACCGAGGCCATTCCTTTTACTTATAAGGAAGTAAAAACAAAAACTCTGCCGTATGGCACAATTAAAATTAAAACTGCCGGAAGTGAAGGCAGCAAAACCATCACGTATTCTGTCACCTATGTTAACGGTGTAGAAACAAAACGTGAAGTTATATCGTCGGTTGTAACAAAAGCGGCAGAAAACGGCGTTAAATATGTAGGCACCAAAAAAACCGCAAAAGCAACTGCTGCTAAAACTACCGCCAAGTCAACAACCGCAAAAGCGGCAACCAAAGCGGTGACTGCCGGCAAAGCCGCAAAAACTTCAAACGACGTAAACTGTATTTCGGTTTTAAAGCCGAGCACACCGATAGTGCTTGACGCAAACGGCGTGCCCGTAAATGCAAAAAGCAGTAAAATTGTTCAAGCTACTGCCTACCACGAGGAACACGGTGCTACCGCAACAGGAGTTCGTGCAAAACCGGGTATAGTTGCTGTAAACCCAAAGATTATACCTTACGGTACAAAAATGTATATAGTATCTACCGACGGTAAATTTGTTTACGGATATTGTGTTGCTGCCGATACCGGCGGATTTATTAAAAGCAGACCTACCAACGTAGACCTTAACATGGCAACAGAAGCCGCCTGCAACGCTTTTGGCAGACGCAATGTAATTATTTATTTCTTATAAAAAACGGCTCTCAACTTTAAGTTGAGAGTCTTTTATTTTTTTATCTTTAAAAATATTTCAAGTTGATTTTTAAAACTTTTGGTATTATAATTTTTTTGTAAAAAATTAAAGGAGCCGCATATGGAATTTACAATGGTAGAAACCGGATGGATATCTTTGTTGCCGCCAATAATTGCAATAGCTTTGGCGCTTATTACAAAAGAGGTATATTCGTCCTTGTTTGCAGGCCTTTTTTCAGGAATGCTTATTTATGCGTTTGCAAGTCATGGCAGCTTTATATCTGCTGTAGCCACTACATTTGATATGATGTGTTCAAAAATTGCTGACAATGCGTATATGATTATTTTTCTCGCGCTTTTGTGGGCGGTTGTAGTGCTTGTATCAAAGTCCGGCGGAAGCGAAGCCTACGGACGCTGGGCAGGCAAAAGGCTTAAAAGCAAGCGCTCGGCGGCTTTTGCGACATCGCTTCTCGGCATTCTTATATTTATAGATGACGGATTTAACTGCCTTACTGTCGGAACGGTTATGCGTCCTATTACCGACAGGCTAAATATTTCCCGTGAAAAACTTGCATATATAATCGACGCCACTGCGGCGCCGGTCTGCATTATAGCACCGGTGTCAAGCTGGGCGGTCGCCGTTGCAAGTGAAGTAAGTGAAACCGGCGGATTTAATGTTTTTCTTTCTACAATTCCTTATAATCTATATGCACTTTTGACCATTGCAATGGTTTTGTTTTTGTCCTTTACCGGCAAGGATTTTGGACCTATGAAAAAGGCTGAAAAGCTTGCAGAGCTAAATAAAAACCCGGAAGAAAAAACCGAAAGCTCGATTAGTGGCAAAGGAAGAGTAATAGACCTTGTTCTTCCGATTTTGGTGCTGATTGTTTGCGCCGTACTTGGAATGGCATATGTTGGCGGATTTTTTAGAGGGGTTAGTTTTTCAGAGGCTATAGGCTATAACCCGACGGCCGGACTTACTTTAGGCGCTTTTGCCGGCCTCGTTATGGCATTTATTTTGTATTTGCCGCGCAAATTAATGACGGCAAAAGTATTTATCGAATCTATTGTGTCCGGCATAAGCAGTATAGTGCCGCCCATGCTTATACTTGTTCTTTCATGGAGCCTTGGCGGCGTGTGCCGCGAACTTATAGGTACAGGCGTGTTTATTTCCGGATTTGTAAGTACCGCCAATTTGCCTTTGGGACTTCTTCCTGTTCTTATTTTTGTAATTGCGGCATTGATGAGCTTTTCAATGGGAACATCCTGGGGAACATTTGGAATGCTTATACCTATAGTAACAATGATTTGCAAAGCAGATGCCGCGGCCGCTTATCTTATACCGGCGCTTGGGGCAACTCTTGCAGGCTCGGTATACGGGGATCATTGTTCGCCGATATCGGATACCACAATTTTGTCGTCCACAGGCTCTGAGTGCAAGCATATACGCCACGTAGAAACTCAGATTCCGTATGCAACGCTTGTTGCGGTAATATGTGCAGTCGGCTATTTAATATCCGGATTTACTTTAACGCCATGGATTTCCCTTGCGGTGTGCACGGTGCTTCTTGTGGGGTCGGTTCTTTTTCTTAATAAATTTGAGTTCAAGAAAAATTAATTTAAGGCAGGTTAAATTTAACCTGCCTTATTTAGTATAAATATTTTTGGTGTATTATAAAACTGCATTTATAAATACGTTTAGAAAAACCCAATTATGTCAAGAAATTAGTTTGCAAAAGCATGGCAGATATTATATAATTAAAAAAAATATTTAAAGGTATTTTATGTTGAACATTAAGGATGAAAAAAAGGTAGAATATTTAGAGCTGGTATACGATCTGATTTTTGTATATATAATCGGGCGGAACAATTCGCTTTTGCATTATATTGAAAACGGTTTTGTAAAGCCGGAAGTGTTTTTGGCATATATTCTTTGCACATTGGCGGCAATACAAATTTGGAATTTTACCACTTTTTATATCAATATTTACGGCAGAAACGGCATTCGAGATCATATTTTTCTTTTTATAAATATGTATCTTTTGTACTATATGGCGGATGGTACCAGCGTTCACTGGCAGTCTTCAGTAAACCGATATTCTATAGCGTGGGCGCTTATTCTTATAAATATAGCCATACAGCATGTAATCGAGCTTAAAAATCACAAGAATGCTTTTTGGGAATTAACACAGCTTAAACGCAAAGCTTTTATTATTTTTACCGAGGCAGCTCTTGTATTTTTGCATTTGATTGTTTATAATCTATCGGGCGTTTCAATTGCTTATGTTCCCATACTTTTCGGTATAATCGCAACCGCTTTATCCGGCAGGATAAATGCGTTGGTGCCGGTGGATTTTGCACATCTTTCTGAGCGTGCTATGCTTTATGTTGTTTTTACCTTCGGCGAAATGATAATATCTTTAGCGTCCTATTTTGACGGCGACTTAGGATTTAATACCCTATATTTTTCGGGGTGTGCGTTTTTAATTGTTGCGGGACTGCTTTTAAGCTACGGCTATATGTATAACAAGATGTTAGATCGGCTTATTACGACTAACGGCACCGGATATATGATGATACACGTATTTTTGATATTTGCTTTAAACAATATTTCGGTTGCGCTTGAGTTTATGCGTGATGAAAAAGTTTCGCTTTTACATAAAACCGTTTTTTTAACAGTGTCGTTTTTAATTTATTTTATTTGTTTGTTTTTAACCGGTATTTATGCCAAAAAACGATGTGAGTTCGACAAAAAATTTGTTGCTCTTCTTGTCGTGGCGGCACTTTGTTTTGTTATATTAATGATTGCTTTTAGAAGTATAATGTATATAAATATTGCGATTTCCGTGCTGTTTGTTTTCGGAATATTTATGCTTTTAACTTTTAAAGGCGAAAAAGTCAAATAATTTTATAGGAGATAGTTATGGATTTTAAGGAGCTTGCAGAAAAAAGATATTCGGTAAGGAAATTTTCTTCAAAAGAAATAGAAAGTGAAAAACTTAATAAGATTTTACAAATAGGGAATTTAGCACCAACGGCAAAAAATCAACAGCCGCAAAGAATATATGTTATAAAAAGTGATGCCGGCATAAAAAAACTCAGGGAACTAACCTCATGCGTTTACGGCGCTTCCACGGTTTTGCTTTTTACATATAATACAGACGAAGAATGGCAAAATCCGCTCGAGGATGGTGTGCATTCCGGCGTTGAAGATGTAAGTATAACTGCAACCTATATTATGCTTGCCGCAGAAGAGCAGGGCCTTGGCACATGTTACTGCAATTATTTTTCAAACAGTTTAATCGAGCGTGAATTTAATATACCAAAAAACGAAAAATCGGTCATTCTTATGCCCATCGGATATAAAGCTAAGGATTCCGAACCGTCTTCAAGGCACGAAGAGTCGAAAGCGCTTGACGAAATTGTTAAATATATTTAATAATAGCATTGATTTTCGAGATTTTTAGAGCGTTTTTTAATAAAGGCGGCTGGGCTAAAAAAACGGACGCTACAAAATGTATTATACACATTCATTTGAGTTAGATTTTTGAATGGATAAAAAGATTTAAGGAGTTTTAATATGAACAAGTGTAAATTTAATCGTTTGTCTGTGTTTGTAAATTGTTCCCCTGGAAGCACTCCCACAGTAAAAAGTTTAAAAAAGTTTATAGATTTAATTTCCGAAATGGGTTATAACGAACTGTATTTAGGGCTTAATTACGGATATACAGTCGAAGGCGAGCCGTATTTTGGGTATATGATAGGCCATTATAGCACCGATGAGCTTAAAGAAATTGATGAATACGCATCCTTGCACGGCATTGAAGTTATAGCGCAAATTCACGTGCTCGGTCATATGGACTTACTGAAAAAACAATATTGCTATAATGACCTTTTTGAAAACAAATCAAACTTTTTAGTCGACGACGAGCGCGTTTATCAACTTGCCGAAAAAATGATAGCATCTATAAGAAAGGGCTTAAAAACCAATAAAATTCATTTAGGTTTTGACGAAACCTATGGACTTGGTCACGGAAGATACCGCGAAATTCACGGTGACGCTGATACAAAAGACCTTATTTTGCGCCATCTAGCTAGATGTAATGAAATAGCGAAGAAGTATAATTATAAAGTCCAGATTTGGGGAGATATGCTTGTAAGCGAAAAGCGTTCTAAATTAACACACGAAGAAGTAAAGGCAAGAATTCCCGATGATGTTGAAGTAATTTACTGGGAGTATTTTCAGTTTGACGAAGATATTATTGATAAAAATCTTACGGCGTTTAAGCAGCAAGCTTCAAACGTAGCTTATTGCGGCGCCGCATGGAAGATTGCCGGATTTGCACCTATAAACGATTACGGTATAAAAAGGCTAATTCCGCAAATGCGCGTTTGTCACAAAAAAGGATTCCCTCATTTTATAATTTCGCTCTGGTCCGACAGCGGCGCACAGGCAAGTATTTTCTCGGTTTTGCCTACATTGTTTGTTGCTGCAGAGTTTGCATACGGCAGAATACAATCTGCGGACGAAATTGACAAATCTCGCTTTAAAGAGATCACCGGTGTCGATTATGATGTATTTCATTCTCTCGATTATCTTAACAATCCTTTTAAAAACAATAAGTGCGATATGAGCACCAGAAGTATGTGGCTAATGATATGTGACCTCTTTTTAAGCAACCTTTATTTAATGCAGTCCGACGGCTATTCAAAGCAGTATGCGCAGCTTGAAAAGGAATACTTAAACGCCGACGGCGGCGAATTTCAAAGACTTTTTTATATGCAGTCTAAAGCGGCGGGCATAATTGCACTTCGTGCAGAGCTGCCGCGCACCATCCACGAAGCTTACAAAGCAAAAGACAAAGCACAGCTTAAAGAAGTAATAAATAAGCGCATACCCGAGCTTAAAAACCGCGTGACAGAATTTATTAAAGTCTTTTCCGACTATTATTTAGCAGAAAACAAGCCTTACGGCGGACTGGAATATAACCACCTGCTTCTTGGCGGAAGCCTCGCGCGGTACGATTATGTAAGCGACCGGCTGAAACAATTTATTGAGTGTAACGAGCCTATCGACGAGCTCGAGCAAGAGGTTTTAATGCCAAGCAATATGGAACCCACCGAAGACCGCTACTGCGATAACAACTTCTTTAACTATATCACTTTTGCAAACAACATATAAAAAAGGCGGAAAGCCCGGCTTTCCGCTTTAATTATTTTCAGAAATTTTTCCATGTTCTTTTTGCCTTTGTTCTGTGTCTATTAAAATTTTGCATACAGTTTTATTAAGCCGGACTTTACCCGTCTTTCAAGCGCTTCCATGCCGGCTTTAATTTTTAACAGTTTAAACAACAGTATTCTTAATTTATCGATTAAAGCGCAAACTATAAAAATGCCCAGCGCGGCGGCTATTACCGCCAACATCATAATAATCGGGTTATAGTTTAACAAAAACTCAAATTTGTGTAAAATAAAATATTGACGCACTAAAGGGAAATCGTGAATTAAATAAACGCCGAAGGTCGCCGGTGTAAAAAAAGAAACAATCCTTTTTGCTATGTTGTTGTTAAATGAAAGCCTTGTAAAATAAAGGAATAAAAACACGGAGCCTAAAACTATTGTGGGAGAAACATATTGAATGAGATATCCCCCGTCCATCGGGCGCTTAAAAACGAGTTTGGTTACAAGCTCTATACCTATGCGTGACAAAAAGCTTATGCCGGTAAATATTAAATAACCTGAAAACAGTTTGCCGGTTTTTATATTTTTACCCACGTCATATTTTTTAATATACCCGCCCATTATGTAAAGCGACGCCAACCACAACGAACTATACCCGAATTTTACCGCGGCAAAATCCTGATGAAAAAGAGTCGTTATTAAGCAAAAACAAAGCAATATGCTGAATATTAAAATCTGTAAACGCTGTTTGTTTAAATTTTCTAAAAGGTAGTTTAAAAACGGGATAAAAAAGAACATTCCAAAATAGGCGGAAAAATACCAATACGTATCGGAATATAGCGGCAGCAGTGACGTGAGCATACCCTTAATACCAACCGAACCGGGTACAAATACCGCAAACAAAGCCGTAATTATTATTTTATAAAATAATACCTGTAAGGTAAGCACTATAATATTTGCATACTTAATTTTTTTGCCGTATCCTACGTAGCCGGAAATCATACCGAATAGGTTTATGGCGCCGAAACAGGCTATTTCCAAAAGCCACGCGACGCTGTAATTTAAAGACAATTTGGCGGCAGACGCCAGTATGCCGCCATGTCCCAGGACATGGAGAACCGGTATCATTATCATCGACAAAATCCGCAAAGCGTCAATTCCGTAATTGCGTTCGTAAGCCGGCATGATTTCACCCTCTGAAACAGTTTTAATAATTATATCATAAATAACGTTTGCGCACAATAAAATATTGTTTTTTGTTGACTTGGAAAACAAAAAAGGTTATAATGTTCGCCGGAGGGGATAGATGTGAAAAAAATAAAGGAATTCGGCCTTGTTACACTCGGAACTCTGTTTTTTTCGGTAGGCATCTATTTTTTTAAATTCCCCAACAATTTCTGCACCGGCGGAGTCAGCGGTATTTCCGTTATATTGTCGGCGTTTTTTCCTAAGTTTTCCTCAGGGACGCTGTTTTTTATATTAAACATGCTTTTGCTTGTTTTGGGATTTATTGTAATAGGCCGCGGATTCGGTATAAAAACCATATATTCCTCTACCCTTTTATCGGTGATGACGCTTGTACTCGAAAGATTAGTTCCTTTGTCAAAACCGCTTACCTCGCAGCCGTTATTAGAGCTTATATTTGCAACTGTGCTAACCGCCATGGGCAGCGTTATAGTTTTTAATCAGAATGCGTCTGCGGGCGGCACCGACATTATTGCAATGATTGTAAAAAAATACAGCCACATACAAATATCCAAAGCTCTTTTTTTAGTCGACGTATTAATCGTAAGTATAACTTTTATCGCTTTTAATGTTGAAACGGGGCTGTATTCCGTGCTCGGTCTTTCTTTAAAAACTCTTCTTATGAACTATGCGGCGCATAATATTTATCTTTCAAAATACTGCACAATAATAATAGATCCCAAATACAAAGATAATGTGTTAAAATACATAACAGAAAATATACACAAAAGCGCAACCGTAAGCGATTCGTTTTTAGGCGCCTACGATCATGATAAAAAAGCGGTGCTTTTAGTGGCGCTTAACGCAAGGCAGGCGGAGAGTTTAAAAGAATACGTTAAAAAGCTTGACCCGCATTCGTTTATTATAGCGACCGAGACCAGTGAGATTATCGGAAAAGGCTTTCATTATACATTGTCATAAGGAGGATAATAAAATGGCAGAAAACAAAGAAAAATTAAACCCGTATGCAGGTACTAAAACCGAAAAAAACCTCGCCGCGGCATTCGCCGGTGAATCGCAGGCGAGAAACAAGTACACCTACTTTGCTTCAAAAGCAAAAAAAGAAGGCTACGAGCAAATTGCCGCCCTGTTTTTAAAAACGGCAGAGAATGAAAAAGAACATGCTAAAATGTGGTTTAAAGAATTAAACGGCATCGGTTCAACAGCAGAAAATTTATCGGCTGCGGCTGACGGTGAAAACTACGAATGGACCGATATGTACGAAGATTTTGCAAAAACCGCCGAAGAAGAAGGCTTTTTGGAACTTGCTGAAAAGTTCCGCGCGGTAGGCGCCATCGAAAAGCACCACGAAGAACGCTATCGAAAATTGCTTAGCAATGTTGAAGCACAGAAGGTATTTGAAAAAAGCGAAGTTAAGGTATGGGAATGCCGAAATTGCGGACATATAGTAGTAGGCACGAAAGCGCCGGAAATTTGCCCGGTATGTGCACACCCACAAGCATATTTTGAAGTAAACGCAGAAAACTATTAAAATAAAAACCGGAGAATAATCTTTAAATTCTCCGGTTATTTTTTTATTTTTTAGGCAACAGCACAACACTTTCGCCAAACAATACCGTGTTTTTCGCTACGCGGGAACTTTTTGCTGTCGCAAACGGCTCGGCGGTATTGGCGTGGGGCGCAAAACAGTCGCTGTAAGAAGAAATATCCACACGCAAGCGGCAACCTTTTTTCACTAAAAATGCCGTCGGCTGCGAATAAATATTAAACGTGCACGGCTTACCGGCGGTATAAGAAGGATCAGCGTGAAGCAGTGTGGTCGCCGCGTCTACAATATTATAGGAATTTCCGTTTTCTACTAAATAAAGCCTTATAAAAAATGCCGTATCGTCGCAATCGGACGTTGCGGTTATTTTATAAGATACAGGCCCGAAAAACGAAGTGTTTTCATTAAACGGCTCGCTTACAAAGGACAAAACGTCTTCACAGCTGTTTTCTTTATAGCACAAAAACATATAATCGTGCTTATCGTGATGCTTTGGATTTTCGGGGTCGTATATAAAAGAAAGCGAAGAGGCGTTTGGTTTTTTACGTGCCAGTGTTTTTTCGGCGGTAAAATAAAGCGTTTTTGAAGGATCTTGTTCATATGGGCTTTTTGCCGAATGCCAGCGGTCCTCGCCTATGGAATAATACCGAAACTCGCCGGGCTTTGCAAACGGAAAAGTTGTGCCAAGTCGCACATGGTCAAACCAGACGGCATTTCGTTCTCTCGGCAAAACACCGCCGTCTAAAGGATAATCTGAAGGGTCGTGCAAACTAAGGTCGTGCCCGAACGGCGACATTAAAAAGCAGGAGCGCGCCCGCGTTTTTGCAGGCAGTTTTTCCCACATTCTGCACATGCCGTAACAATAATAGTCAAACCAGCCGCCTACAAACAATACAGGCACGCGCAGTTTTTCAATAGCGCCGATTCGCGGGTCGTTTTGCCAAAAATCGTCAAACCGGTTGTGAAGAATTTGATTGGTAAACGCCGGCATATCTTCGCCAATCGCCCTTTTTATTATATCTTTATACGGGCGTTTAAAAATTGTTTCATAGTCATTGATTTTAGGGTAATGCCGGGAAATCATCGAAAGCCACCATGTAAATCCGCAAAAACTGCGGCACATGCCGTTAAAATAATTTCTGTGATACATGCTTTCTGTCTGCACGTTAATAACAAGCGCCTTTAAATCGGGGATGTCGTCATTCAACAACATAAGAAGAACCGAGGCGGTATAACTTCCGCCAAGCAAAAACAGTTCCCCGTTATAGTGAGGCAAGGTGCGAAGCCATTTAAGCGTATCAAGCCCGTCGCGTCGCTCTTCATCGGCATAGGGAATACAAACGCCTTCGCTTCCGCCGCTTCCACGACAATGCTGCATTATAATTGCGTAGCCGTGCCTGATTAACTCGTGCGATTCAAAGCGCTTATGCGTTTCGTCGGTAATAACTGTGTCATTGTCATAAGGCGTGCGCATAAAAACAGTCGGATATTTCCCGTCGCCGGGCTTTATTATACGCGTGTATAAATGCACTCCGTCAGACATGGGCAGCATAAGATCGTTTATATAAACCACAAAGCTCAACACCTTTTAAATTTTTTTATTCCTTATATCATAAAATCAAAAGCGACAGCTTTTTAGCTACGAAGAGAGCCGCCGGTTTGAGGTTATTATAACACGCTTTAATTTGCTTGACAACACGTCGATTTTTATTTATAATATATTCACGCGATTTATGCGGGTATGGCGGAATTGGCAGACGCGCAAGATTCAGGTTCTTGTGGGGGCAACCCTGTACAGGTTCAAGTCCTGCTACCCGCACCATTTAGAGAGTTCATAACGGATTTGAGTTATGGACTCTCTGATTTTTTTAATTGCATCATTTTGTTTTTTGAGATATAATTGTAAAAAAAGAAAGAAGGAATCATTTATGGCAAAAGAAAAATTGGACTTAAGAAATGAATTACAGCAACTTCGTTTTGATATGAACTTCTTACAGAAAATTGACTGCACAAAAGAAGAAAACAAGACATACAAACAAATGCTCAAAAATGGCGAATCACTACCCGTTGGAGTCTACCAGCATAGAGACTCAACAACAGGCGATTATTTTGATTCTTTTTATACAGTATGGGATCCCGAATTGACTGATGCGGAAAAGCAAGAATACATCCAATATCAAGAACTCCTACATATCAAAACCATAAAAAACTGTGCCCTTTTCTTTACCGTACTGACAATTATATCGCTTGTCGCAACTGTAGTTTTATTGTCAAGATAGTTTTCTATATACCGGAGCAGGTTGTCCTGCTCCTTTTTTTTATCCTCCTTCCTCGGTTTCTTCTCCGTCGTCGCCGTCGCCGAAGAAACGCTGAAAAAGGCGATCGCCGACACCGGCTACACCTTCGTTTCCGTTTCATCAAAAGAATACAAAAAGCGCGGTCTGTTCGGCAGATAAGGATGACTGCGGTATGTTCATCGAGATCAAAGGCGCGGGCTTTCTCGTTATTTAAGCTTTAAAGTTTTGCCGTTTTAAAAGCCTTTAAAAGGGCTTAACAAAACGGATCTTCGTATTCCATTACACTCAGTTTATCAAAAGCAATATCTGATTTCTTTTGGTCTTGTATATTCGACAAAGAGTTGCCGGACAATATTCCGTTTTCTTTTGGAGATTATACGTTTTGTTAACCATATTCGGTCAAAAAACAAGGCAGATCATCGATCTGCCTTGTTTTTTTCTGATATATAATAAGAACTGTTCGAACTATGCTTTTCTGCTTCCGGTTATCTGCCTTTACCCTTACTTGAATTATTTCAAGTATTCCTCAAAGAAACTCTGCAGCTTATCAAATGGGATCGCGCCCTTGCCGCCGCCGTCATAAAGATCGGTATGGGAAGCACCCGGAATGATGAACAGTTCCTTGTTTTCGGTGTACTTGCTGTCCTTCACCATGTCAGCATAGGCGTCCTTTCCAAAGTAGCAGGAATGCGCCGCCTCGCCGTGCATCACCAAAACCGCAGAGCGAATCTCATTGGAGTACTGCAGGATCGGCTGATTGATAAAGCTCTCGCAGCCGATCACATTCCAGCCGCCGTTTGAATTGAGGGAACGGGGATGATAGCCGCGCTTTGTTTTGTAATAGTCGTAGTAATCCTTCACAAAATACGGCGCGTCCTCCGGCAGCGGATCGACGACACCGCCGCCGAGCTTGTATTCGCCGCTTTTCAGGTCTTCCAGACGCTGTGAGCACATAGCGGCTCTCTTCTGATAGCGGGCTTCCTCGCTGTCCTCAGAATCGAAGTATCCCTTCGCGTTGACACGGGTCATGTCATACATGGTCGAGGCGACCGTCGCCTTGATGCGGGTGTCCAGCGCCGCGGTATTCAGCGCCAGACCGCCCCAGCCGCAAATGCCGATGATACCGATCCGGTCGGGATCGACCTTGTCGCACAGGGAGAGGAAATCCACCGCCGCCATGAAATCCTCGGTGTTGATATCCGGGGAAGCCATGTAGCGCACGTTCCCGCCGCTCTCACCGGTAAAAGAGGGGTCAAAGGCAAGCGTCAGAAAGCCGCGCTCCGCCATCGTCTGCGCATAAAGACCACTGCACTGCTCCTTGACGGCTCCAAAAGGTCCGCAGACCGCGATGGCCGGGAGCTTTCCCTCTGCGCCTTTCGGAACGTACAGATCCGCTGCCAGCGTGATGCCGTAGCGATTGATAAAAGTGACCTTGCTGTGATCCACCTTGTCGCTTTTCTTAAAGGTCTTGTCCCATTCTTTTGTCAATGTAAGTTCTGCTGGTTTCATCATGATTCAATCTTCCTTTCGGTGATTATTATTCTTTGTTTGTCTGATCAGATAATCAATCCGATCAATTTTCCTCTGGCACTCGTGCATATCCTCCACCATATTGCAGCGCCGCAGTTTTAAGAATCTGACAAGCTCTGCCTCCTGTCCTGATTGATATAACTGCATCGCCCTTTTTATGAGCTCTTGCCGTACACCGGTATCGGCAAGAAAGGATTTTATTGTTTCCGAAAAATCTGACACAGTAATTTGCACTCCTTGGCTCCTTGTACCTTGGTTCGTTTTTATTATAACGCATTGACTTTATGCTCGCTAATGGTTATAATGAATATTATGATATTCGTATTAGGAATATCACGAAGGAGGAATACCATGGAGATAAGAACACTTCGGTACTTTCTTGCCGTTGCGCGGGAGGAAAATATGACGAGGGCCGCCGAGCAGCTTCACGTGACGCAGCCGACACTGTCAAAAGCGCTTAAGTCTCTTGAGGACGAACTCGATAAAAAGCTGTTCACCCGGCACAGCTTCAGCATTCGTCTGACGGATGAAGGCGTCCTGCTCCGCGACAGAGCGGAAGACCTTGTCAGCATGGCGGATAAGATTGAGAAGGAGTTTGTCTCGCTTGATGATGTCTCCGGCGGAGAACTGTTCCTCGGTTTAGCTGAATCCTGTCAGATCAAGTATATTGCAGATGCGATTAAAGCCTTGAAGGAGCAATATCCGAAGCTTCAATACCACATCACCAGCGGCGACACGGAGCAGGTTGCGGAAAAGCTGCAGAAAGGGCTTTTGGACTTTGTTGTCCTCGCTGAAGAACCGGACAGGAACAAGTACGAATTTATAGCTCTTCCGGAAGCGGATTGCTGGGGAGTGATATTCCCCGCAGACGATCCTCTGGCGGAAAGAGAAAGCTTTACCCCTTCAGACCTCCGCGGGCTTCCGCTGTTCTGTTCCGAGCAGGCGTGGCATCAGGAAATAAGGAACTGGGCCGAAAGTGATTTTGATGCTTTTCATCTCGAAGGCTCGTTCCGGCTGTCATACAATGGATCAATCTTCGCAAAGGCAGGGCTCGGATACCTGCTGACCTTTGATAAACTGGTCGATGTTTCATCCGATAGCGGGTTGGTATTCAGACCGCTTACCCCGCACCTCGAAACGAAGTTATATCTTGTCTGGAAGAAGTATCAACCGTTTACACCGATTGCCGAACGGTTTTTGGAGCAGGTCAAAGCTTCATTTTAGACAATTTTTCAGTGAAAACGAAAAAAGGCGGCTTTCGGGAGAATACATCTCTCAAAAGCCGCCTGAAAGCCGCCTTGCGGTGCCCGAAACAGGCTGTGGGCGCCTGCCGGCGCTCCCAGCCGTTCTGTATAATGAGGATGGTCAGTATGGCAGACCTCTTATTTTCCCAGGTTGGTGAACCAGTTTTTCAACTCGTCTCTCTTCTTGGCAACGGTCTCTTTAAATGTTTCGGATCTTTCCGCACGAAGTTTTTCTCTTGCCTCTTTGGCCATCTGCTTTTCAACTTCACGGGCATGCTCAACCTCTGCCGCGACTTCCGCAGCATCAAATCTGGTGATCGCTACTTCAAAGTTGTTGAGCTTTGCGGTCAATGCAGTTTCATATTCTTCCTGAGCAAGCAGAATGATTGCCGTCTCGCCATCGAGAATGCTGTCCCCGGCTTTTTCAAGAAGGGATGCGTTTTCCGCCATGTCATTCGCATCTACCGCGCCGCCGATCAGCATGCCCATACTGCCGCCCAGCAATACGCCAAGCGGGCCGCCAAGGATACCAACCAGGCTGCCGATCAGGCCGCCTTTCCATGTGTCATCACCGGTTGTGCCGCCGTTGACAAAACCGTCCAGGATATTGAGCGTGCCATTTTCTTTCTTCACGATAGCCGCCTGCGAGAGGGTGTAATTGGCATTGCTTGTATCGCGCTTCAACTCTGACAGTGCCTGATATGCTTCGCTTTCAACTTTGTAGTTAACAAGAATCAAATTCTCTTTCATTTTAAACATCTCCACTGAAATAGAAAGCGCCCCGCGATTGGCAGGGCGCTGGAGTAGTAATGATTAACCTTGGATCTGAATGGTCTTGCGTTTCGGAAGCGCTACCGGCTTCTCCTTCGGGAAGTCAAGCGTCAGGACGCCATTTTCAAACTTGGCCTGGACATCTTCTTCCTTGACATTCTCGCCGATATAGAAGCTTCTGGTCATGGAGCCTTCGTAGCGTTCCTGATGAACGATCTTGCCCTTCTTATCCTTGCCTTCTTCTTCGAGGCCCTTGGAAGCGGTAATCGTCAGGTAGCCATTCTGCAGCTGCAAATCGATCTGATCCTTTTTGAAGCCCGGCAGGTCCACTTTCAGCTCATAGCCTTCATCGTGTTCCTTCAAATCGGTCTTCATCACATGAGCCGCATGTTTGCCATACAACTTGCGATCCACATCGGATTCAAAGCCTCTGAACGGGAAGCCCATCCAGTCATCAAACAAACTCTCTCCAAAAATACTCGGTAACATAAGTCATGCCTCCTTCAATACTGCAATTATTTTGTTTGTTACCTGAGCAAGGGGGGATGGAGGTCATCTATTCGATCTTCACTCCTCTGTTCGATTATAATTATAGCACCGTTTTTTAGCACTGTCAAGAGGAGAGTGCTAATTTTTCGTGAACATTTTGTGAACATTTTCATATTTATATAATAATTTCTCCGAGATTCCGGTCGCCATCTAGTTTTACCAAATCTGATGCAGTTAATATCACTGCTCCTATTCCTCATCACTACTCAATTACGCCTAGTATGCTTCGCTGTGATCGTACTCTCCGTACTCACAGCCAATATGGGAGGCTTCGATTTCGTCTGTCAGAATGAACTGGCCATCCTTTCGGTCATACAGCTTTACAGTGCCCCAGCCGTTACCGCCATTCCAAAGGCGGTCGTGATGCCTGCTGCCATCCGGTGCTTCATAGTTAATCAACAGCATATCCTTCTTCAGACAGTGTACCTCAGTCTCCATAGCAGCGTGAATATTCTCCTGACGCACATGCCAGACGACCTCCTCGTCCAACTCTTCAAACGAAAAAGTGGTTTTCACCATCAGATGAAGCTTTGAAAAATTGAAGTTGTATTCCTTGCCCTCATAGTAGAACACGCCCAACAGCCGACGATCCAAAGGGACAAAGTAAATTTTTGGCCTGCCGCCGCCAATGTCGAAGACGCTGTTCAACAACTGTTTCCCAGTCTTCCTGCTGATCAGGCAGTTGGAGGACAGCCAGACCCAGGGTGTGGTAAAATCCCGGCCCCAGTTCTTGTCGGCGTAGCCATAGCAACGCTCTGGCGTTACCGTGTACTGCCTGCCGTTGTAAAGGATGGTTCCCCTGTAGGCACTCTTCATTCCCTCAGCGTGCCAGTACATGGCGAAGGCTTCCGCGTCCCGCAGGGGCTTGCTGGCCCCGTACCCAACGTTAAAAGCGATCTTCTTGTCTATCGCCAGATCCCAGGTCATTGTTCCTGCATCACACATCCACTCCGGATGGGCGGCCGCATCCTCCTCTGTGATGTCCACACTGCCTTTCAGCGCTGTCTCACAGGCCAGGCAGTCCGCGGCTTCGATCCGATACGGAGCGCCCGGGTGCAGACAGACATCTTTCCAGGCGAAGAAGCGGTGCATCTGACAGGCGTCCTCACCCCAGGTACCCGCCTTAACCATAAGGTAGGATGGCTTTTTTCCTGCATCCCGGTTCTCCGGAAGCTGTCCCAAGACAGGCTTGTCCTCCGCCAGCGCAGGGTTGCAAACAAAAAACTCAATGAAAAATGGCTTGTCCTCACCGGTTTCAGCATCCTGGGCGGTGAAGGAATGCCACCACCAGTCGTATCCGTGATGCGCCAAGGGGCCGTGCAGCATGCAACTGTCCCGCTTGACATCGTGTTGATTGAACATGATATTCCTCCTGCAATTGTTCGCAGAGCCCTGCTTAGAGTTCTTTTACTGTTTTCATATCTTTATCTCGTCAAATCCGAGTTCTTTATTTCTTTTTTTGCAATTATATCTTGAAAACCAAAATAGTGCAAGCAAAAAGTACGAGTGGAGATAACGGATTTGACCAAACCCCAATAAAATCAAGTATTTACGGCACCTGCGCGCATTTTTCCTCCAAGGATCAGAACGAAAAAACGAAAAAGTAATCCGGCTCTACAATATGATGCGGAGTCGGATTTTTTCTTGCACATAAGGTACGGATTGACTATTTACCCAAAATAGTATATAATATATTTGCAATTTTACGAAACTGAACATTTTCGATACTATCGAAAACTAATCGACTGATCTTCTGTAATGCTATTATGAGGATCACCCTTTGAGGTTCATAGCAATAGGTCGCCCTATGGTCGGTTACATGCTTTTGTGAAATTGACTTCATCATAGGAGGCAAAAGCATCTTTCCGTAATTATTATGGAAATGATCAAACAAAACACTATGGACCTTAACAGAGAAACTGCTATGCGCCTCTGGAATAAGTCCTTTGGTAATTGTAATATGGTAAAAGACTTTGCCGGAAGAACAATCGCAAAAGGCGCTTATAACGATCGCAATAGCAAATGTGGGTGGAACGTTGACCACATTTTACCACAAAGTAAGGGCGGAGTAACCGCTGACCACAATCTTGTCTGCTGTCATATTTTGACTAATGATGAAAAAGCCGACCGCTTCCCATGCTTTACAGCAAACGAAATCGCTTTTGAAATCATTAAGGTTCAAAATCACTATGAAATTCGCAAAAAAAATAATTCTGGTGGCAGCAACGACAAAACCGAAGATTTGAATTTCTATGATTCGGCAGCAGGAATACGTTATTTTAAATCTTTAAAAGGGATTCAAAACAAAAATCGCTTTGTTGGCACTGTTATCATATATATGTATTCAGTGTCAAATGGGGCATTGTTAGAATTCTTGGAGAGACTATTTGATTCTGAAAGCATCGGATTTAATAAGTTCAATTCATGGTATGATGATAGCTGCATAATTCAGAAGAACTACTACCCCGGAAATATAAAGATAGTCATCAGCAACTATGATATGCCGTTGCAATCTGATATGTCGGAATTGTTGGATAAGTGCGTTTTGACCAACACTTACCTCTCTCATTATTTTTTGCCGATGAATTATCTTTCCGGTTTTGATATTTATTATAGGGCTGATTGTATCGACCGGGCAACTATTTTTGAACCAAATTTTGAAAATCAGAATCACACGCATTTTACTCAACATTTTAATTCAATGTTTGTGAATGATCTGGTATTAGAGAATACGGAAGCCGGCAAAAAAGTTAATAAAAGTATTTATGATCATTCAGAATACACTGAATATAATTATGTGTTTACGGATTTAAAGAAAAATTTAGATAAGGAGGTAAACGGAAAGTAATTCTGTTTTTGCCTCGAAGATGAATATTATAAAAAGGATGACGGGCGACAGTCATCTTTTTTCTTTTACAAAATCGCATATTTGAACATAAACATCCTTTACAGTACAATGTACTCACCAAGGAGGAATTTGCTATGAAAGACAACTTAAAAGGCGTAGGAATCTGGGGACAAAGGCACTATCAGTATCTGAAAAAATGCAAGCCGAGCGTGATCGGCGTTATGCGGCTGAAAGGTACGCTGAACTCGTATTTGAAAGAAGTAAACGATCAGGCGGATGAAATGTCTTTTCAGCTGGTAAAACAACTTGTCAAGCAGGAAGGCATCACCGAAGAACTGAAATGCCTCGACCAGATGGCTTGGGTCGGCGCGATGAACAACATCCGCGACCGTGTAAACGAGATTGTCCTGAATGAGGTGATTTTCATATGACGGTGCTGGAAGACTTATGGTATGGTAACATTCGCCCGGTTGAGAACTTTGTTGAGGGAAATACGGAATATAACGGCTTACTACGCCTTGTATCCAAAAACAGAGAGTCTCTTGAAAATGAGCTATCCCCTAAACAACTTGATTTATTGGACAAATTCAACCTCTCAGTAAATGAAATGAACTCCATTTCCGAAACCGCCGCATTCCAATGCGGTTTCGTGCTTGGTGTCCGAATGATGCTTGAATGCAAGTTAAAAAGCTTTGGTAACGTTGAATAATAGTCAGTCGCTGGGCGTGATCTCATCCACAGTCGCGTCGAAGAGTTCGTCCTACACGAATTCGTGTACGCATAATATAATTGATTTATTATAACCTGCTCACTTCCGACAAGCTTTATTCCCACCTTGCAGATATCGAAAAACAAGCACATGACCTCTTTTCTCGGCTAGTAAAAGAATACGTTGAAAATAGGGCATCAATGAACAATTTAAAGCCACCGATCAAATGGAATGGAGGCTGAAGATGAACAATATCCGTGAGCGTGCAAAAGAAGTAGTCAACGAAGATGTAGTGTTCGTATGGAAAACGAAAATACTATCTGCATCTTACCAATGATTAACACTACTTCATTATCCAATACCTACTCAATTATCGTAATAAGCTAATACCTCAAGGCAAATATAGCGACGGTGTCGATGAGCTTATAATTTAATACACAAAATAACAACAGACATGGGAGTCAATCTCTCGTGCCTGTTGTCTGTAAGACTTGAATTATCGCAGTGTTACTTTTAAGATGTAGAACATATAGACAGACTTATTTTAACTCAGGTAATCCAAGTTCTTTTAAGAATTGATTATGCTTAGCTTTTGTCTTTTGGATATCATATTCAATCTTTGTTAGTTCTTTACTTACCTCGATAAGATCAATAGGTTCTTCTGCTGTCGCAGTGCTAACATAACGAGAAATATTTAAGTTGTAATCATTGTTTTTAATTTCTTCTAATGTTACACGACGAGAATACTTTTTGTCATCTTCTTTTCGGTATTGGTAAGTCTCGATGATTCTATCAATATGTTCATCAAGCAATACATTTTGACGCTTACTTTTAACAAAATATTCGCTTGCATTAATAAATAATACATCATCGAACTTTTTGCATTTCTTAAGAACAATAATGCAAACGGGAATCCCTGTAGAGAAGAAAAGGTTGGCAGGTAATCCTATAATTGTATCAATATTTCCATCAATCAACAGCTTTTTACGTATAACTTCTTCGGCTCCACCACGGAAAAGGACTCCGTGAGGAAGGATAATTGCCATTGTTCCTTCATCACTCAAAAAGTGGAAACCATGGAGTAAAAATGCAAAGTCCGCTGCTGACTTGGGTGCAAGTCCATAATTCTTGAATCTAAAATCTTCTTTTAGAGAGTCCTTGGGTTCCCATCTTAAGCTAAACGGAGGATTAGCCACTACGGCATCACATTGCAATTTTTTTGCTGGATTCATTTCTTTTAGCAGTGGCCAATCATTTGATAATGAATCGCCATGGAAGATTTGAAATTCAGAATCCTTTAATCCATGAAGAAGCATATTCATACGGGCAAGGTTGTATGTGGTTATGTTTTTTTCCTGACCATATATTTGTCCTATATTATTAGAGCCTAATTGTTTCTTCACGTTTATTAAAAGCGAACCGGATCCGCATGCAAAGTCTAAAACATTCTTTAATCGCTTCTTTTTTCCTGTGCTAGGATCTTGGCTGTCCAGTGTTACGATTCTTGAAAGTATAGTTGATACTTGTTGAGGTGTATAAAATTCTCCTGCTTTTTTTCCTGATCCTGCAGCAAACTGAGCTATTAAGTACTCATATGCGTCACCTAACAAATCTGAATCATTAGGGAATGCTGCCAAGCCATTGGCAATTTCAGTTATTACTGAGCAAAGCATATCATTACGAGCAGAATAATTCTTACCTAATTTTTCTGAGTCCAGATTCACTTCTGAAAACAATCCGTGGAATTTGCTGTCGAAAGACTCGTTTTCGATATATTTAAACCCAGCTTGTAATGTTTTTAATAGATCATTGCTTTGCGTTTTGGCAAGTCCATATATGCATCCCCATAAGTAATTCGGCTTGATGACGTAATGAACTTTACGTCGCATCTGCTTTTCGAATTCTGACACATCGTCTTTATTGTTGTTATACCATAAAGCCAATGCCCGCCAAGGCTCAGTTTGTTTTAAGTCAAAATAATCCTTTCCAAGCTCTTTTTTTACTGCTTCTTCATAATTGGCTGAAAGATAGCGCAGAAAAAGGAATGAAAGCATATAATCACGAAAATCATCTGCATTCATAGCTCCTCTTAATTTGTTCGCTATGCCCCACAAAGTTGCGCCTAGTTGTTTTTGTTGATTCTCGTTCATTGTTCAACCTCCTGCGTCTGCGTATTATCAAACAATGTTTGATTGAATTTATAATCTTCCAAGAAATTATTTAGAATATTTCTAAAATGTTCTTTGTTTTCCTCAACCATTTCTATAGGATCAAACAAAGAATAATTTCCGTGGCTTAATAAGTCAAGTATTCTTTTATGTATCATTCCATCGGCATCATTCTCCTCATCTTTTCTTATACATGATGAAAAATGTTTAAATCCATGAAATGATGCAGTTTTCTCTAAAATATTTCTCAATACATTAAAATGATATGTATATAGATTTCCTGAGTCAGCTGCCTTTTTCAACTCTTTTAATAAAGCAACATGATGAAAGAAAGGTGTTTTTTCTGTGTTTTTCAAGATGTAGTTATTGTCGGACGTGTTTTTTTGTAAAAACAATTGTTCAGAACGACTGAGTTCGTTACATAATACGTTGAAAAACAAAGCGTGATGCGAAGAAACCACAACCTTAATATCGCATTCTCTCATCAGTTTTGCCAAGTTACTTGCAACGGCAATGGCATTATTATCATCAAGAGATGATATCGGGTCATCAACATAGACGTATTTAACCCAATTATATGCTTCGACTTTATCCGCTACCAAAGTAACAATAGCAAGAAAGAAACACCAAATAAAAATATTTTCTTCTCCACGAGATACTTTTATGTTTTCAATTCTTTGTAACACTCCATCAATTATTACGTCACGAGAAAAATTGACCGTTGATTGTTCATAATCAATGGTGAAATCGAAATCTGCATATCGATGAAGAATAGGACGAATTCGGCTTTCCATTTCCAGTTCATCAAGACCAGCAAAAAACCTCGAACTACCATTTAATTTCAATACTCTTTCGGTATCATTCTCCAGATCGTTATCCCAATAGAACAAATCTTCTGTAAAAGCATTGTAATATAGGGTATCAGCTGTTTTAAGCCCTGTAGATGAATCAATTTGTTGACCTAATGTTTTAAATTCGGCAGAGAGTCTGGTTTTTCCAGTTCCATTGTATGCAAAGAGGACAATAAATTTCTTATCTTCTAATAACATTCTAAAATACTCGGCAATGTCTATTAGTGTATCGAAATGACCATCTCCAACTCTTTTTAGAACATAGTCTATTTTCTTTTTGATTTCTAAGGATACGCTATCTTTTAATTGATACTTGTTGGTATCCGTTTGCTTTTTATAATTATCTCTAAATAAGGGTTTGTATTGTTCGAAATCTTTTCCGACCAAGATAGAGTTCAATAAATTATTGAACTCTGCTTTCGAAAAATCACTAGGAGTATTAATGCTCATTTAAATACCTCCTCAAACGAGGGAAACAGCTGCTGTATCAATCCTTTTTCATATGATTCTAATGATGCTATTTTTAGCTCTTGATTGATAATGATGTTATCTAAATTTTTAAAAAAAAACGCAATTTTTTCTTTCTCTTTAGGATCCGGACATACAGGAACCGGCATATTCATAAAATCATCTGTTGAAATATTAATTCGATCATGCCGAGCTCCTGTGTTTGATTTCATATTTACATATTGATGCCATAATGTTGATTTAAAATAATACTCATAAAAATCAAAATCTTCTTCCTTAAAGCGAAAGACAGTATACAAGGGGGATATTATCCCATTGCCTATTTTGTTTTTTGAAACAGGTCCAACAGGTGCTGTTGCAGATATACGGGGATTATAAACATAGTCCCCTATTTCAATAACAAGATAATTGGCGAGATTGTTTTCGCTAACAATTTCTCTTTCAAAGTATTCATTTTGCTCTATTACACCGTTAATAGCAGAATTCGTAAATACTCGTTTTATTGAATTATTCCTATTTCTCAAAGTTATCCTATCTGCGACATCTATCAATCTTGCAAATTTCCACTCACCTGCATCCTGATATTCAGGAAACCTCCAATTAGGCAATTGTGTGTCTTTGGAAGGAAAAAGTTGTTGTATTAATCCATCCTTGTGCTTTTGTAAAACTTCAAGCTTTTTATTTTCAGCACAAATAATATCCTCAAGACTTTTAACGCAATCAGCAATCATTTGTTGCTCTTTAATGTCTTTAGGAGTTGGTAAAATAATGCTAAAGAAATCATCGGCATTGATATTTAATAACCCATTACTTCTTGCACCACTGGTTATGTGTTTCGATAATTGCCTTCCATGAAAATTGCCTTCAAAATACCCCTTATAGAAATTAGAAACAACATTATCATGAAATCTAAAACTAATAAATGCATTAGGTACGGCAGCTTCCCCATATTCATTTAGTTCATAAACACAACCTTGAGGGAACTTCTTGGAATTTCCCTTGTTATATGAGAAATCCCCCTTTTTGATGTGAATATAATTGCGATATTGATTTCCAGATATATCACGTTCAAATTTTTCCGCTTGTGAAACAAAGCCAACACCAGCAGAAATACTTAGCGTTGTTAATTTATCTGAACCAACTTTATCAATTATCCTATCGGACAAGTCTCCTAATGTAGGCTCACTCCATGCTTCGTTTGTATCAAACTGAGGGAATCTTTTTCGAGGAATAATTCCTGATTTTTTCTTATTCATATGCACTTAACCCCACAATTTCATGTCCGTTTGCTAATTTTTTCAACAGCGGAATTAGATCTTCCATTAAATCAAGCTCTTTTTTAGTACGAGCTTTCCAACCCAATTCTAACGGAGCTAATAGATCGCTCAGTTTTTCTCCATCGAAAATCATTCTGTCAACAATTTCATTGATGAATTCATTTAGAGCCAGTACTTCTATGCCATGCTTTTCAGCAATAAATGTTATCGCTTTAGAATTCTTCTCGACTTTGAATTTCTGATATCCGTCTTTGATTTCTTGTTCATTTAATGCCTCACCAATCCTGAGAGTATCGATGTAGGCGATAATATCCTCTTTCTCATCCATAAGATTGGAAGTGGAGCAAAGCAAATCGACAAGTTGTTGTTTGTTCATTTTTTGCTTTTTAGGTTCGCTTTGCGTATATTTGGATATAAGCGCCATGATGTAATCATAATCGATGATTGCAGATGAGAACAACACAAATTCGAAATCAATATTGTCAACTTCGGGTTTGCGCTCTTTGGTTTTACCTTGTTGCTCTCTCAGCCTTTGAGCGGTATCAATATACACGCCACGGAACGCACGAAGAGTATCGTTAGGCAACAATTCCTCAATTCGAGCAACATCTTCATCTTTTAGTTCGGTATACTGCTCTAGTTGGGTTTTGAATCGCTGCACTTCTTTAAATCTTTGGATGAATTCACCACGTGCAACATCACCTCTAAGATTAGCAACTTCTTCGGGTTTACACTCAAGTCCTTGAGAGCTCATAAATCGCTCAAGCGCACTAATAGCTTTATCAAATTTTTCGATGACAACAGGAGCCGGATCCACAAGCCAAATTTCTTTTGCACGAGAACTATTCTGCTCTCCAGAGAATAAAGCAATTGCTTCATCCACCTCTTTTTCTTGTCCTCTAAAATCAAGAATATTTCCATAAGGTTTCGTGCCGTTCAATACTCGATTGGTTCTAGAAAATGCCTGAATTAAACCGTGATATTTCAGGTTTTTATCAACATACAACGTGTTTAAAAATTTAGAATCAAATCCTGTCAACAACATATCAACAACAATGGTAATATCAATTTTGTTTTTGTGAGGATAATCAGCGTTTGAGTATTGCTGATCTTTGATTCTCTTTTGTATATCTTGATAGTAACCGTCAAACTCGTTTATGCTATGTCCTGAATTATATCTTTTGTTGTAATCACTAATAATTCTTTCAAGCGCAATTTTCTTCTTATCCGGCTCGGTTGCATTATCGATCTTTTCCTGTGGGAGATCATCTTGAATTTGTTGAATATCCTTGTTTCCTTCTGCTGGAGGAGAGAAAACACACGCAACATTAAGCGGTGTATAATCAGGATCAACATTTTGAATGAGATCTGCTTGCATAGAAGCGAACAAATCGTAGTATTCTATTGCGTCGTTAATAGATGAAGTTGCCAAAATAGCATTGAATCTTCGTCCACCGGTAACGATGTCATGCTTAGCTAAGATGGTTTCCACAACCGCTTTTTTATGGGTTAAGTCCGAAGGTTTTATGTTTTTCCCATCTATTTCCGGTTTAAAATAGTCGATATGGAACCGCAATACATTTTTATCTTCGATAGCATGAGTTATTGTATACGCATGGAGTTCTTTTTCAAAAATGTCATTTGTAGTAGTATAAGAGCCTATTGTACCGTCGATTTGCTTATATGTTGCATTATCATCGAAAATAGGCGTTCCAGTAAAACCAAAAAGCTGAGCATTAGGGAAAAATTCCTTTATTGCTTTATGGTTTTCTCCGAATTGTGAGCGATGGCATTCATCAAATATAACGACTATGCGTTTATCACGCAAAGGAGCCAATCGCTCTTTATATGTCATTTCACCTTTTTTCTTCTTCGCTTGGTTTCGCTTGCTATCGTCATCAAGAGCCAAACCCAGCTTTTGAATAGTGGTAACAATTACCTTATCTTTATAATTATCCGAAAGTAGTCGCTTAACTAAACTTTCTGTATTAGTATTTTCCTCAACGCAGCCCTCTTGGAATCGATTGAATTCTTCTCTAGTCTGTCTATCGAGATCTTTTCTATCCACAACAAACAGGCACTTAGCGATATCTTTATTATCTTTCAGAAGAGTAGAGGCTTTAAATGATGTGAGGGTTTTTCCACTTCCGGTAGTATGCCAAATATAACCGTTTCCTCGATTCTGCTCAATACAATCCATAATTGCTCGAACAGCATAAATCTGATACGGGCGCATAATCATCAGTTTCTTTTCACTTACAACTAGTACCATATATTTGCTTATCAGCTGGCCAAGCGCACATTTGCGAAGTAAAAATTGTGAAAAATCATGCAAATGAGTAATCTTCTTATTGCTTTCATCCGCTAATTGATAAACGGGTAGAAAACGTTCATCTGAATTAAAGCAAAAATGCTCCTTTGTGTTATTAGCAAAATAATAGGTATTGCTTTCGTTACTGACAATAAACAGCTGTATAAAACACAAAAGCGAGTTTGTATATCCATTGCCAGGATCGTTTTTGTAATCGACAATTTGTTCCATTGCTCTTCTCGGTGTAACTTGAAGCGCTTTCAGCTCTATTTGTACCACAGGAACACCGTTTATAAGCAGAATAACATCATATCTATGATTGCTGTTTTCTGTATTGATGCGTAATTGATTGACTACTTCGAAATCATTTTTGCACCAGTCGGTTGTATTTACAATGGTGTATTGCAGGGGTGTATCGTCATCACGTTTAAAGGTATTAATTTCACGCAAAGTTTTAGCTGCCTTAAACACATCAGGCGTAATAATGCTCTCTTTTAGGCGAGCAAATTCCGTATCACTTAAACGAACTTTATTGAGCTGTTCAAACTTTTGTCTGAAATTAGCTTCAAGAGATTCTCGGTCTTTAATATCCTCACGATACACATATTTTAAGTCCTTTAGCTTTTCAATAAAAGACATTTCAATTTGACTTTCGGTTCTCATAACACTACTCCTTAAAAATTGTAATAAGTGTTTCGACAACTCTTTTATACTTAGTATTTATTCTTCAGTATTATAAAACTCGTCTAATACATAAGTCTTTACCGGCGTTATGTACAGTTCGTACCTTATAACCAGCCTAACCAATTCATTGCCATCAATCAGAGTAATCGGCGAGCCTTCTCTTGCGGCAGTTTTGGCGGCGTTTGTGAATCTGCCGTTAGTAATAAACACACCATAGTCCGCCTGATATTTATTCATAGTCCCTAAGAACTGATTGATCTCAGGTTCGGATACGGGGGCGACGTTATATCTCTTACACTGAATAACAACTCTTGTTGTTCTAAAATCATTGGCATCAATGTGATAACCATATCCATCGATACCGCCATCATTGCTGATCTGAATACTTTTTTCGGTGAATTCAACGCCCATACGGTTTAACAAAGCTCTTGAAAAAGCCTCAAACTTTTTCGGGGACATTTGGGCAATAGCCGCAAGCAGAGATTCCTTGAAATCGTCTTTGATTTTTTCTTCTGCTTGGGTTTCTTCTTCATTGTCGGTGATATCCACTACTTTATTTTTCTTGTTATTTTGACTCAGTTCATCCCAATGCTTTTTGGAAGGTTCGATAATCTCTTTCTGAACATCAAGATTGTCCACATCAAGATACAGACCTTTTTCGGTCAGAGTAACGGGAGAAGAATTGTTGTATGTTAGCAGACTATTAAAGAACAGATCTTTAATGGCAAAGTTGAATTTAAAATTAAATTCTTTATATGTTTTACCGGTTTTCTTTGATTTCTTTTCAAACTCCGAATACTCGGCAATTTGGTCATCCATATCGGCAATACGTTCTTTGATTTCAGAACGTTCCAATTGACCGCCTGCTTCTTGCAATACTTTCAGGATAGGCTTAATCAAATATGCAATTTTACCTTCCGAAGGTAAAGTTTTTAAGTTCATAATAATACCTCTTTTACAATTCTTCCGCCTTAAAGGTTGTATATCCTTCGTAGTAGTAGCTGTGGTCGATGCCTTTCATATAGACTTCACGGCTATTGATGTCATCCGTCAGAGCTGCCTTCAGGATATGTTTGATTTCAATATCCTTAATGGGGCTGCGCTCCATAGCAAGAAGATATTCTTCTTTATCGACCTTGCTCCAATCAACGACCTTATGAAGCTCGGTTTTGAAAATGAGGTCAAGCCAAATACGAGTGCTGCGCCCATTTCCTTCTCTGAATGGGTGGGCAATATTCATTTCCACATACTTTTCTACAATTTCATCGAATGTGGACTGAGGCATCTTATCAATGTTCTCAAGAGCTGCTTCAAGATACATCAAAGGCGCAAAACGGAAGTTTCCCTTTGAGATATTTACCGTTCTGAGTTCACCTGCAAAGTCGTAAATCTCATCAAAAAGATATTTGTGAATGGCCTTAAGAGCAGAGAACTTTCCTGATTCTAATTTATCGAGCATACCGTTTTCAAAAAGCTCAAGTGCCTTTTTCTTGCTGATGCGTTCTTCTTCACGGGCAAGATCTGCGGAACTTGTAAGTCCCAATTTATTTTCAAGTGCCATAGTGACCTCCAAAATCAAATTACTTATCAGCGGCAACGCCGGATTTCATCCACGCATCGACTTCGCTAATCTTGAATTTCCACAATCTTCCAATCTTTGCAGCAGGCATATTACGACGCTCGATCCAGTCGAGAATCGTATCACGGCTAACGCCCAAATATTCCATTGTCTCTTTCATTGAATACCAGCGCTCGAGGTTGTTATCCATGGTGAGGCCCTCCGTTTTCACACAAATACAATTTTACAAAATGTATTATATCACAATCCGATGAATATTTCAAGGTTAATATGGGTTTATTCGGACTTGTTGCGAAAAAGTCATAAATTATACAGCAAAAAGCAAAGCTTTTGTTAAAAAACCGAAAGAAGGCTTTTGAAAACTGTTAAAAACTATATGGAGCATCAGACAAACTCTGGGAGAAAGCTTGGGTGCATTCGGCGGTTATAATTCTTGTTATATGTAGCAAAGAGAGATTTAAGAGGAACAATATGCACATTATATGCAACCATAAAGTAGCCAACTATCTTTAAAAGGAATTGTTGTGTGCTCTTGCTTTCTAGATATATATATATATATATATATATGTACTATTTTGGGTGATGGTGATATTGGATTTTTTATGGTTCGAATCTCTCTGCTCGCCACAGGATAAAACGCTTATCCCGAAATAATAGAATTAACAAAACCGCCGCTGTACTGAAGCATGATACTTTGATATGGCGGCGATTTTTTCGGCAGATTTATGAAAAGCTCTAAAATCTGCCGAAGTTTTTTCTTTTTATTCGAACCTACAGAGTGTCAAAAACTCATGGATTTCGAGTCCGGTGCTCAATTTGGAAGATAACGGAAGTTAGTATACTTTCTACGGAACCTGGTGGAACTTTTTCGTTTGTGCAAATTCGTCCGTTGAAAGCGGCGAGAACCTGAAAATGTACTATTTGCAAGGGTTTTTGGCGTTTTTTGATTTGGCGGAGATTTTTGCAGAATGAGGAGAAAATGGAGAGAAAAACAAATAAACGATAACTAAAAGTCCTTTCCGGCTTTTGCACGGAGAGGACTTTTTTCCCCCACAAAAAACTTCGTACAAAAATACAAATCCGTTACTACTTGATAAGTGGTGGGGATTTTTTCGCCAGTTTTGATTTTTACGTTACTACTTGATAAGTGAGGAGGGATTCAAGGATACTTCCAAAAACCTCTGAAAACTGTATATAGGTGAGGGCTTATGAAAAGCCCACCGCGATCCTTGACAACTGAATAGCCGTATTGAACCCTGCGCCGACGTTCCGGGAAGACGAAACATATGCGGGCACCCTTTTACATTCGGAGCAATCCGAAAATTTAAGAAAGGAGGAAATCTAAATGAAAAGGATTTCCAAACACGGGCTGAATAAGCCCCACGACAACATCGTCTTTGACATCCCGGAAAAGTCGGTCGAGGAGAGAATGGCGGCGAGATCTCGCAGTCATCGGGCGCTCGCGAAAGGCATGCGGCACATCGGTTCGGTACCGTCCTACCGCCACGGCAACAAACTCATCATCCCGATTGACGCGCTGATAAACTGCCTTTTTGAGCAGGACGAGGAGGACGACAGATGAGCAGACCGTATGAAAGTGTCCATGGTTTAGCAAGCACTGGATTTGTATATACAAATCCGCTTGTTGGGGTGGAGCCCCAAACCCCCGGAGGTGTCGACAATGGCTGACGCGAACAGAACAAAAGCGCTGCTGTTGCGACTGACCGAAGAGGAAGCCTCACAGCTCAAAGAGCAGTCGGCACGCACCGGCAGAACGCAGAGCGACATCTTGCGCTCGGCGTGGAAGAAGTTAAAGATCATTGAACTGCCGCCTGCCGATTTCGCGGAAGCGGTTATCCAACTTCGCCGAATCGGCAACAACCTCAACCAGCTCACCCGAGCGGCAAACGCGGGAGAAGTTCATATTCCGGAGATCAAAAGCGTACTCAGCGAGATTGTTGCCGTCGACAGAAAGCTCAGCAAAATCCTGTCGGGAGGTGGTCTTAAATGGCTGTAACGAAAATTTGGCCGGTACGCGACCGCTTTGACAAGGTACTCGACTACGCCGCAAACGCAAAGAAGACCGACGCGGATATTGAAAAATATCACGCGCTCGACGGCGTGATCGACTACGCGGCGGACGGCGACAAGACCGAAAAGTGCTTCTACGTCAGCGGCGTGAACTGTATGCCGGAGAACGCGAAGGAAGCCTTCGCCGCCACGCAGAAGCGCTGGGGTAAAACGACCGGCAAGGTTGCCTTTCACATGTACCAGTCCTTTGCCGAAGGCGAGGTGGACGCGGATACCGCGCATAAGATCGGCGTGAGACTCGCTGAGGAAGTATTCGGTGACCGCTTTGAGGCGCTTGTCGGGACCCATCTGAACACGGACCATTTTCACAATCATATTGTTATCAATGCCGTGTCGTTCAAGGACGGGCTGAAGTACAACGACTGCCCGGCGACGTATCGTAAGATCCGTGAGGTCTCCGACCGCCTGTGTCGGGAATATGGCTTGTCTGTCATTGAGCATCCGCAAGGCAAGGCGAAACCCTACGCCGAATACAAAGCGGAGCAGGACGGCAAATGGACGGTGCGCGGAGCCATCCGTGCGGCGATTGATACCGCCATACGCGGCTCCAACACCAAAGCCGAGCTTATCGACGCGATGAAACAAATGGGATTTGTAATTGACCAAAGCGGCAAGTACCCGAAGATCAAACAGGTCGGGAACGAACGCTTCGTTCGGTTTAGGTCGCTGGGCGACGGGTACGACGTGGGGAACATTATGGAACGTATTCGTCATACCGACCGACCTATGTATCCGCGCATCCCCGAGCAGGAAGATCCGTTGCAGATCTTTGACGGCGAGGAAGAACCTGTCGCGCTGATGACCTTTATTCCTCTTTACCGTTGTTACAACCGTGCGCTGACTTTGGCGCAAGAGCGACCTCGAACCAACCGGCGCATCTATTTTCTCGTCCGTCAGGACACAAGCGCCATGCGGCTGTATGTGGACTCGGCACGGCTTGTTTACGGGCACGGGCTTCACACAAGAGAAGATGTTCTCGCCTACAAGCAACACGCCATGGACGAGATCGACCGTTTTATCAAGGAACGGCAGGAGGCGCGAAACGCCATAAAACGCGCACTTCGCTCAGGCGATACTACCCTTTATTCCCGCGCCAAGTACAACGTCGGGGTGTTGACAAGGCGGCTTGCCAAACTTCGCCGCGAGGTAACGACCTGCGACAGGTGATCGAGCGCAGTGAACATGTTCGTGAAAATTTGCGGCGGATCGCTGAAAACGATTTTCGCGGAGAGGTTATTACCGGGCATAAAAGAGGCAACTTCTGCAACACTGTTGCAGAGGTTGAACGGACTTGACCCGCGCTGTAACTTCTGCACCACTGGTGCAGAAGTTAAACGGACAGGCATTTTCGCAGAAAATTCTGCACCACTGGTGCAGAATTAAATCGGTCGGAATAAGGCACAAAGAAATTCTGCAACAGTGTTGCAGAATTATTGCGGGAATAAAAAACAGGGGGGCGCGCTGATGACAGAAAAGAAACCTGATAGCGAGCGCCGTTCGGTGCGGGAGCTGCTGGGGCTTAAGGGCGGGCACCGCGAGTATAAAATAAACGGCGTGAATTACGTTGTCTCAGGACAGTATCGTGATGAAAAGAACGACGGCACGGACAAGACCTTTGCCGATCGTATTGAAGACTTTATAGGCAGTGAATTCGCAGAATTGACAGACATTGATGATGAGCCTAATATATTGAAGAAAAATGCGCACAGGGCTGCCGGAAAGGAGCGTTAATGCAGCCCAAAAACAACCCTGTCGGCATCACCGCTCTCTATTGCCGACTGTCCCGTGACGACGGGACGGATAAGGAGAGCAACTCCATCGAAAACCAAAAAAAACTTCTCACCGCCTACGCCAAGGATCACGGCTTTGAGAATATCCGCATCTACGTGGACGACGGCTACACCGGCACCAATTTCAACCGCCCCGACGTTCAGCGGCTGATGCAGGATATCGAGGACGGCTTCGTTTCGGCCCTGATCGTCAAGGATATGTCCCGTCTCGGGCGCGAATATCTGCAGGTCGGCTACTACACCGAGCAGTTTTTCCCCGAGCACGACGTGCGGTTTATCGCCGTCAACGACAACGTGGACAGTATCAACGAAAACGACGATTTCGTGCCGATCCGCAACGTCTTCAATGAACTGTACGCCAAGGATATCAGCCGAAAATGCCGCTCGGCGCACAAAACGCGCGGCAAATCCGGCGTTCCGCTCGGACAGCCGCCCTACGGGTATATGAAGGATCCAGAGGACAAAACGCGCTGGATCATCGACCCGGAGGCGGCGCCGGTGGTGCGGGAGATCTTCAAACTCTATCTCGAGGGCAACGGCATCGACACCATCGCCCGCATCATGCAGGACGAGGGGCACCTCAACTGCACCGCCTACTGGCACGAAAAAGGCGTGGGCAGAGGCGGCAAGAAGACTCAGCCCAACCCCTTCAAGTGGAAATGCTCCACGATCGCCGGCATCCTCTCGCGGCAGGAATACTGCGGAGACGTCATCAATTTCAAGACCTACTCCAAGTCCTTCAAAAACAAACAGCGTCTTGAAAATCCGAAGGAAAACCAGATGATCTTCCGCGACGTGCACGAGCCAATCGTCGACCGCTCCACCTTTGAAAAGGTGCAGAAGCTGATCGGCAAGACCAAGCGCCGCCCGCCCAAAGAGGAAAACGGTCCGAAGAGCATCTTCTGCGATCTCGTCTACTGCGCGGACTGCGGGAAAAAGCTGTGGTATCACACCAGCACCACCAATAAGGATATCCACTTTTTCTCCTGTTCAAACTATGAAAAGGACTATCGCGGCACCTGCAAGACCCGCCACTATATCCGCGCCGACGCGCTCTACACCATCGTGACGATGGAGCTGAGGCGACTTGCGGACTATCTGCGGGACGACGAGGACCGTTTCGCCGAGATCTTAGCGCGAAAGAGCGATAAGGAGTATCAGACCTCTCACAAGCAGACGACCGGGGAGCTGACCAAAGCGACCAAGCGGCTGGAGCTGATCCCGAAGCTACTAAAGCAACTCTACGAGAACAACCTGAGCGAAAAGGTCTCGGACGAGGATTTCATGATCCTTTCCCGCGAGTACAACGAGGAGCGGGCGCGGCTGAAGGAGCGGATCATCGTTCTGCAGGAGAAGCTGAAGGACCTTGACGACCGCCGCTATGAGCGGGACAAGTTCGTCCGCGCGATCCGTCGCTTTATGGAAATGAAGATGCTGACGAAGAATCTTCTGACCGAGCTGATCGACCGGATCGAGGTGCACGAGACGGAGGGCGTGGGTAAGAACCGCACCCAGCGCGTGGTGATCTACTACCGCTTTGTCGGGTATCTCGAGATCCCGGACGAAGAGACCCGCTTTTCGGAGGACACGAGGCAAGGAGTATCGGTGGAGTATATCTCCTGCGCGCCGATCAAGGTCCGCTACGGCGACGACGGAGAAGAAACCGAGGAAGGAGGATAAACAAAAAGGAGCAGGCGAGCCTGCTCCGATACATAGGAGTCAATGATTAAAGAATAAAATCAAAAGGATGAGCGCAACTATTCCGACTCCGACAAGAACGCCGATCCATGCCCGAGATTTTTTCTTCTCAGGCGTATATTTTGGTAGTTCGGGTGGAGCTTGATAAGTATATTGCTGCACTTGAGGTCTTTGGATTTTGGCTTCCGATGCCTGTTTCTTCTGCTGTCTCCGAAGACTGTCCTCTGACTCAATCGCTTTTCTTAAAAGTGTCATAGGATCGTCGCCGGAAAAAATACGACTGCGAAAATCTTGAACAAAATCCAGATCGTCAGGTTCGCTGATTTGGAATGTGCCGGAATCGTGAGCAATCTGATTTCTGACCCAGCGAACATGTTTGAGCATCTTATAGTCGTTGTTCCAAGAGGAAACGCGGTATTGTCCTCTATATGTAAGGCGTTCCATTTGTGTGATGTATTCGCTGACGCCGTTTTGGCAAGAGTACATTTCAGAACAAAGCTTGTCCAAACGCTTATACGCTTCAAAGAAGTCGTTATCCGCTATATGCAAATCGCTCACCTGCCTTACTGATTTTTATTATATCATACGGCTCTCTCAAAAACAATGAATCGTAATGCAAAAAAATACGAGTGGTCATAACTCGAATCCGTTATGACCACTCTAAATGGTTGCGGAGGAAGGATTTGAACCAACGACCTTCGGGTTATGAGCCCGACGAGCTACCAGACTGCTCCACTCCGCGATATTTAGTTTACATATTTATTATATACCATTATTTTTAATTTTGCAACACTATTTTTATAATTTTAAAAAATAAGACGCCGTACTCGGTCGTCTTATTTTTTTGCGGATATAATCCGCTGACTTGAGGAGGGTAGAAATGTACTTAAAGATTGCGGCATCTTTAAATACGTATATACTTTAAAATATAAAAATGCAAATATTATGCCAAAAATATGAACAAACAATAAATATTTTGAATATAGTTGTTGGTTTTAGGCAAAAATAAAGCTGAAATCATTTTAAAGAGGTAAAAATATGGATAAAGAAAATAAGCTGATAAAATTTTTAAACGGCAAAGGCTTTTATGTTGTAATGGGAATTTGTTTGTTGGCAGTAGGTGTTGCGGCATGGATTGCCATTGCCGGCATTCCGGATGTTGAGGATATTCCTCAAACAAATATAAGTTCTACTGCCACCGAAGAAAACCTTTCATCCGAGAAGCAGGCTGCTGCAGAAGCAAGCGATATTCCGGCTGAAGAAAAGCATGAAACCGCTTCCAAAGAGGAGGTATCAAGTGAAGCTAAAAAGGTAGAGGCTGCATTTTTTACACTGCCAGTAACCGGAGAAATCATTAAAGGATACAGCGAAAGCGAGCTTTTGTACAGTAAAACCTATAACGATATGCGCATACATTTAGGACTTGATATCGCCGCCGATATAGGAACTGCGGTTAAGGCGTCCGGAGACGGCAAAATTATCGATATAAAAAAAGACAATCTGCTTGGCACGGTAGTAGAAATCGATCACGGAAACAATATTGTCGGAATATATGCAGGATTAAACGAAAAAACCGCGGTTAAAAAAGGCGATATCGTAAAAGCCGGCACCACTATCGGAGCAGTGGGTACAGTGCCGAGTGAATCGGCAGATTCGGCGCACCTTCACTTAGAATTTAAAGAAAACGGGAAAAATATAGCGCCGTTAAGCCTTATTAATCTTGGAAGTTCTAATTAATTCAAAAAATTAATATATTTTATTACGCGCCCTCGTTCGTTTAGGGGCAACCGGCCAATAGCAAATGGTGCAGTTGGCCGGTATTTTAGAAAGGAATATAAAATGGATACAAATAAAGACATGAAGCCCACCGAAAAGGCATTAAAAGTAGTAAATTTAAAATCGGAAAAAACCGATCCGCAAGGAAGCTATACGGGGGTACCGCTTAACGAAGATGAAGAGCCCGTGCAGGACAGCGACGACCTTTAAAAATATCCATTCACAATTGTGAATGGATATTTTATTATTTTACGGCCGATAATAATCGTCGCTTTTTAAGTTGTCTATGTAAAGAGGAGTAAGCGCATGGTCTTAAAACACATGCCGTTGATAATCTTCATATTATCACCTCAAAGAAATTTTAGCATAAATACAAATAAAAGTCTATAAAAAACACCCACCTGAAAAATTCCGGAGGTGGTGTGTGCTTTAATTAATGCTAACCTATTCGAACAAATCCGAATTTGCAATATTAATAATTCTTTTGTTTTGCTTTACAGCATATTTCATGCTTTGATATGCGCCACCGTAATTGTATTCGACATAAAAAATGCACAAATCTGATTGTTCAATCATTTTCCTATTTCGCACTTGTATTGCGTTTTTAAAATGAACCAAGCTTGATTCCGGACAGATCTCGATTTCATCATAGTATTCCACAAAGCTTGTTTCATTGTTTTGATATTCGGCGGTATTATACGGCAGCACCAGAATTTGTGCGCAATTATCATCGCGGTACTCTTTTTTTACTCTTTTTATAGTGCTTGAAACAAGTTGGTCAAACTCTCCGTTTCTGCCGATGAGAAAATCTACATACTCGTGTTCATAGAGCAGTTTTATAACAAGATTTTCAAGCCTTGTTTCGATTGTTATTGCACTATCTAAATAACGATGTCCGAAAAAACTAATAGTATAAATATCCAGTAGACCACGCAAGCGCTATCTTCCTTTCACTTTGCTCAAAAATATAGCAAATTCTATATATTATTATATAATTGCTTACAAATAAAATCAAGTGCTTTTATATAAATACAGCGTATTGAATTGGCAAAAAGTATAATAATAAAAGAAAGGTGGGCTGATTTTTATGAGTAAGAATGTTGATTTTAATAATAGAGACAGATTGATTCAACTTGGAATTGCCATAGGGGCACTTCGTAAAATGCGTGGATTGTCCCAAGAAAAATTAGCCGAGAAAGCCGGGATCAGCCGTTCGCTTATTAGTTCCATAGAGGCGCCGGGCATGGCGAAAAGCTTTTCAATTGATGTCCTTTTCAGTATTGCAGACGTACTGGATGTTGATGCTGCCGATTTAATCAATGCATCTGTCTTTCCGGACAGAATAATTAAAAACCAAAAATAAAATCTAACATTAAAATTGCCGGAGTTAGGCTGAAACTTATCAGCCAAAAACCGGCAATTTTTAATTAGGTAAAAACAGCAATAACCACCTATTAGGTGGTTATTTTTGGTGACCCGGACGAGAATCGCCCGTCGCTTGGCTCCGGCACGCACGCGACCTTTTCAACCGTCCCCCGGACGGTTAAAATTTTCTCTATGAGAAAACCGGTCTTTTCGATTCTGTCGTTCAAGCCAAAAAAAAATAGCCACCCAAAGGGTGGTTATTATTTTTGGTGACCCGGACGAGAATCGAACTCGTGTTACCGCCGTGAAAGGGCGGTGTCTTAACCGCTTGACCACCGGGCCGTGTTAATATTTAAAATGGTGGCTGTAATTGGATTCGAACCAATGACACTGCGGGTATGAACCGCATGCTCTAGCCAACTGAGCTATACAGCCATAGCGACTAGATTATTATAAATAAATAACCGCAAAAAGTCAAGCTTTTTTTAAATTTTGGCGGGAAAAATTTCCCGCCAGTTTTATTTTTTAGGAACAAGAATTTCCACGCCGCCCATATACGGCCTTAATGCCTCTGGTATTTTTACGCTGCCATCAGCTTGAAGATTGTTTTCCAAAAAGGCAATTAGCATGCGCGGCGGCGCTACAACGGTATTATTAAGCGTGTGCGCTAAGTGCTTTCCGTTTTCATCGGCAATTCGTATTTTTAACCGCCTTGCCTGAGCGTCTCCTAAGTTGCTGCAGGAGCCTACTTCAAAGTATTTTTGTTGCCTTGGTGACCAGGCTTCTACGTCAACGGATTTTACCTTTAAGTCCGCAAGGTCACCCGAACAGCACTCAAGTGTGCGTACCGGGATATCAAGCGAGCGGAAAAGGTCAACCGTGTTTTGCCAAAGCTTATCAAACCACTTTTTGCTGTCATCCGGCTCGCAGACAACGATCATTTCCTGTTTTTCAAACTGGTGAATTCTGTAAACGCCACGCTCCTCAAGACCGTGAGCGCCCTTTTCTTTTCTAAAGCAGGGTGAATAGCTTGTAAGGGTAAGAGGTAGACTGTCGCTCGGTAAAATGGTATCTATAAATTTGCCGATCATCGAGTGCTCGCTTGTGCCGATAAGATACAAATCTTCGCCTTCGATTTTATACATCATGGATTCCATTTCTGCAAAGGACATAACGCCGGTTACAACGTCGCTTCTAATCATAAACGGCGGAACGCAGTAGGTAAAACCGCGATTAATCATAAAATCGCGGGCATAGGAAATAACCGCGGAGTGAAGCCTTGCGATATCGCCCATAAGATAATAAAAACCGTTGCCGGCAACACGACGGGCAGCGTCGAGATCAATGCCGTTAAACCGTTCCATTATTTCAGTGTGATATGGTATTGGGAAATCGGGAACAACCGGCTCGCCAAAACGCTCAACCTCGACGTTTTCACTGTCGTCCTTGCCGATAGGTACAGAGGGATCGATAATATTAGGCAATATTACCATAATATCTTTAATTTCAATTTCAAGCGCTGCCTGCTCTTTTTCAAGCTCCACTAATCGGTCGGCATTCTCCTGCACCTTTTGCTTCAATGCTTCGGCTTCGTCTTTTAAGCCTTTAGCATATAACCCTCCGATTTCTTTGGAGATTTTATTTCTAAGGCCGCGAAGTGTGTCGCCCTCTTGCTTTACGGCGCGAATACGGTTATCAAGTTCTATAACCTTATCCACAAGCGGAAGCTTTTCGTCTTGAAATTTGTTTTTAATATTTTGTTTAACAATTTCCGGGTTTTCTTTTAAAAATTTGATATCCAGCATTAAAAAAACTCTTCTTTCACCATTCTTTTTCTGTAAGCCGTTTTGTAATTTCGGTTAGCTCATCTTTGTTGTAAAATTCAATTTGTATTGTGCCGCGCCCTTTTTGCTTGGGTGTTATTTTTACGTTCCTGCGAAGCCGGTCTTTTAAGGCTAAAGCCACTTCATCGTAGTATCTGTCGGTACTTTTTATTTTAATCTGTTTCGGTTTTAATTTTTCAATCTCTCTAACGCTTGCTCCGTTTATTGCTTCTTTTAATGCTATTGTGCGAAGGGAAATATCATCGATCGACAGCAGTGCTTTGGCGTGTCCAACAGAAATTTTTCCTTCTTTTAAAGCATTTACAGACATGGTATCAAGAGATAATAGCCTTAAAGAATTTGTAATATAGCTTCGCGATTTGTGCAATTTTTCCGCGACCTGCTCTTGGGTTAACCCTAACTTTTTAATAAGCTCGCCGTAGCCTTCGGCTTCTTCTATGGGATTTAGGTTTTCGCGCTGTAAATTTTCAATAAGCGCTACTTCCATAACCTCTTCGTCGGACATATCTTTTACTATTGCCTTAATAGTAGAAAGCCCGGCAAGTCTTGACGCACGCCAGCGGCGTTCACCGGCAATAATTTGGTAGCCGTTTCCTAAGGGGCGCACAAGTATAGGACTTATAAGTCCGTGCTCTTTAATGCTTTCGGAAAGCTCATTAAGCGCATCGTCCGAAAAATTTTTACGCGGTTGATTGCGGTTTGGTTCAATTTCCGAAATGCGAATTTCCGCGACATTGCCGTTATCGGCATTGTCTGAAAATAAAGAATCAAGTCCGCGGCCGAGACCGCCGATTTTTGCCACCGACTATTCCCCCTTATAGGTTTTATTGTTTTTTATAAACTCTTTTGCAAGGTCGTTGTAGCTTGTTGCACCCTTGTTGTGCTTGTCGTAATATTGTATGGGCATTCCAAAACTCGGAGCCTCTGATAGACGCACCGTTCTTGGAATTACCGTAGAATAAAGCTTTTTGCCGAAGAATTTTTTAATTTCCTGCGCTACCTGCCGCGTTAAATTAAGCCGGGAGTCGTACATTGTAAGAAGCACGCCCTCAATATCTAAAAACGGGTTGTACCGCCTTTTTATCTCCCGCACTGTTTGCATTAGCTGGCTTAAACCTTCAAGCGCGTAATATTCGCACTGAATAGGCACTAAAAAAGTGTCTGCCGCAGAAAGCGCGTTAATGGTTATAAGGCTAAGCGACGGCGGACAGTCAATAAAAATAAAATCATATTTGTTCTTTACCGCCGCCAATGCGTTTTTTAATACGCTTTCCCTAAAATCTAAAGAAATAAGCTCAACCTCGGCACCGGCCAGATCCATGTTTGTGGGGACAATATCCACGTTTTTAAATTTTGTAGATATTATAGATTCTTCGCAATTGCCGGTTGTTAAAAGGGTGTAGCTTGAATGCTCCAGGGTTTTGCTTACGCCAAATCCCGAAGTGGTATTGCCCTGCGGATCAAGATCTATTAAAAGTACCTTTTTGCCGTATATGCCAACACCTGCCGCAAGGTTTACAGCAGTTGTGGTTTTGCCTACTCCGCCTTTTTGATTTACAACAGCAATTATCTTCCCCATATTATTTATCGTAACCCTTTGGATTATTCTTTTGCCAACGCCAGGTGTCCTCGCACATTCTTTCAATGTCGAATTTGGCCTGCCATCCTAAAACCTTTTTTGCTTTTTCGGCGCTGGCATAAACTGTGCCTAGATCGCCTGCGCGCCTTGGAGCAATTTTATAAGGTATTGTGGTGCCGCTTGCTTTTTCAAATGCATTTTTAAGCTCTAAAACACTGGTGCCTTTTCCGGTACCAAGATTAAATGCTTCACAGCCTTTATGGTCTTTGACATATTCGACGGCTTTTAAGTGGCCGGCTGCAAGATCTACAACGTGGATGTAATCTCTAACACCGGTACCATCGGGAGTATCATAATCATCGCCGAAAACAGAAAGCTCTTTAAGCCTTCCTACTGCAACCTGAGAAATATAAGGCATAAGATTATTTGGTATTCCGTTTGGATCTTCGCCTATAAGCCCGCTTTCGTGCGCTCCTATGGGATTAAAATATCTTAATAGCGCTATGCTCCATTCGGGGTCATGCGATAAGTCGCGTAAAATTTCTTCGATAAAATATTTGGTTTTTCCATATGGATTAATGGCGCCAAGGGGCATATCCTCTTTAAGAGGCATTTCGGTAGCAAGGCCGTAAACCGTTGCAGAGGAAGAAAAAACGAGCTTTTTAACGCCGTATTCTCTCATAATCTCGCAAAGATTTAAAGTAGAAATAAGGTTGTTGTCGTAATATTCAAGAGGTTTTTCAACAGATTCACCTACAGCCTTAAGTCCTGCAAAATGAATTACGCATTCAATATTTTCATTTTTAAAAATATTTAAAAGCGCATCTTTATCGCGTACGTCTGCATTGTAAAAAACCGGTTCTTTGTTTGTTATTGCTTTAATTCTTGATAAAACCTCGGGTTTTGAGTTGCAAAGATTATCTACAATAACTACATTTTCGCCGTTTTCCAATAACTGTACTACTGTATGCGAGCCGATATAACCCATACCGCCTGTTACTAATATTGACATATTTCCCACCTCGGTATATTTCTAATATATAATTTTACTTTTATTTTATGAATTTGTCAATAATAATAGGAAAGCAAAAAATAATAAAAACAATTTTTTTGGTTGTATTTTAAATAAAAGGTTGCTATAATAGTC